>MDSZ01247737.1_pt1 | contig 33133 bp, 31 predicted proteins | sample 811201 | NCBI WGS metagenome assembly MDSZ01 (sample SAMN05326647, study PRJNA326480) | marine metagenome | isolation source: seawater | place: Indian Ocean: North | collected 2010 | reverse complement strand
CTGGGTTTTTATTCCAAAGATTAGCTTGTATATCAAATTTTTGTCTAAAATTTTTTTGTTTAATTTTTTCTTTTATCTCTAATTGATCTAATGGATAACCTCTGTGCCATATTTTATTCTTAAATCTAAATACTGATATTGGATCAAAAACTTTTTTATTAGTAAAATATTTAGTCACAGAAATTTTTTCATTCAACTTAAAAGATTTTGACCAATAATTATAAGGAATGTTGTCATCATCTACTGTAGCAACATATTTTGCACCATTTAAATATGCATACAAATATCCAAAATTTCTTCTTTGAACACAGTTCCATCCAATCAATTCCGAAAGTTTTTTATCAATTTTATTTTGATCTTTTGGAGATAAATAAGTTACATTTTTCATCTTTTGATACAATTTATGTGGAGTTTTAAGATCACCAACAACGACTAATTTCCAATTTTTAATTTTGGAGAATAGATTAACAGCTTTACTTGGTTTAAAGATTGTAGTTGTAACAATATAATTCATTTTAGATAATAATTAAAAAATCTTGTAAGACCTCTCTCTAAGTTTATTCTTGGTTTCCAATTCAGTTTTTTTTTAGTCATTATATTACTACCAATCACACCAAATTGATCTCCTAAAGTTTTTTTACCAAACCTTATGTAAATTTTGTCATTGAAATACTCTTTTATAAAATTTAATATTTCATAAACTTTTGTTTTTTTTTCTGTACAAATATTAAAAATTTCAAATTTTTTTTTATTGTAATTAATAGCTTTAATTAATGCATCTGTGACATCATCTACGTGTATATAATCCCTAAATCTATTTTTGCTTCCTCTAACTAATATTTTTGATCTGTAAAATGCTTGAGAGAAATAAATGCTTATCATTCCCTGTCTTAAATTTTTTAAATCTTGTCCCTCTCCAAAAGTGTTAAAAATTCTGAAAGCAAAACAATAATTATTATATGTTTCAGAATATACTCTCATATACATCTCACTTGAAAGTTTTCCAACACCATAGATTGAGACTGGTTGGCACTTATCAGAAATTTTTAACTTTTTCTTATTTATATTTCCATAAACAGCAACAGAGCTTGCATAAATAAATTTCGTTTTTGTATTCTTTATAAATTCTAAAATATTAACAGTTGAAACTACGTTATCTTTAAGGTCTTTAAGTGGATCATCAAAAGAAATGGCACCTGAACTTTGTCCACCAATATGAAATATAATATCGAATTGCTTTAAATTTAATCTCTTTAAAAAATTTTTATCCGAGAAATTTCCTTTAATAAATCTTACTCCTTTTGGGATGTTTTTTTTATATCCACTTGAAAAATCATCTACACCTGTAACTTTATATCCATTTATTAATAACTTTTCAGCTAATTTAGAACCTATGAAACCTGCCACACCAGTTACTAAAAAATTTTTTTTTTTCATTTTGAAATTCTATTTTTAAAAAGATATTCAGCAAATTTAAAATCATACATTGTGTCAATATCAAAACCTTCGTATTCAGATAAATCAAGAAGATATGGTTTGGAACCTATCAAAGTTTTTTTTTTAAACATTTTTTTTTTTGAAATAATGTTAATAGCAAAATTGAATTTTTTAATATCAGGTAAATCTTGAGAATTAGGTGTTTTTCCTATTTTGAAATTTAACGCTTTATTATTTTTTATAAGATATTCTTTCACATTAGTTGTTGTATTGAAGCTATCAAATTTTTTTTTATTTTTTTTGAATATTTTTATAATATTCCTAAAAGTTTTATCTTTAAGTAATGGAGAAGTACAATTTGTAAATAAAATAAAGTCACTATCAGTTACGTCCGCAATATGCGACCAAAACTCACTATTTGAACAATTCGAGGACGCAAAATATTTATCTCTCAAATGGTAATGAACATTATTTTTTTTTGCTATTTCAATAGCTTTTTTAGAGTCAGTATTTACAATTATTTTATCAATTTCTTTCAACCTTTTAAGTTGATCTATTTTTATCTTTAACAAACTAGAGTTTCCAAATTTTCTTAAATTTTTATTTTTTACTCTTTGAGATCCCTTTCTAACAGGTATGACAGCTGATAAAAATGTTCTCATATATAATTTTTCAATCTTTTTTTAATTTCTTTAATGCGTTTAATTGAATCAAAATATCTACTTGATTTTTTTTTATTAATATTCAAATTTTTAAATTCTAACCATGCAATTTCAAATTTGAATACACTGATTAAAACATTTTCAAAATTACTTAAAAGATTATCGTTTAATCTAAATTCACAATTTCTTGTTTCAATTATAAAAAGCTTTTTTGATAAATAAAGTTTTTTAATAAAAACAAGCGATTTTGGTGTAATAGACCCTCCCATTTTTATAGAAATATTTTTTTTTTTATTTTACTAGCAATAGTATTCACAATTTTGAAAATTTTTTTAGAATTAACGTCATTTTTTGAAAGTGATAATGAACCCGCTAAATCGGATCTTCCTATAACAATCCCTGATAACAGATTAAATTCCTTCAGATTTGATAAGGAAGAAAAATTTTTATATGCTTGGATTGTCTCAAGATTAAAAAAAATTTTAACTTTTTTAGTTAAAAAATTATCTATAGTTGTATTAATGAATTTTTGTAATGCGTATTTGCTCTCTACCATTGGTGCCACAATGCCGTCTACTTTAATTTCATCACAAAAAAAAATATCATTTTTAGCTTCACAACCACCAATTTTAACATTTAAATTTAATTTAAGTTTTTTTGTGATTTTTCTCATTAATCTTATATCTTCAAATCCTGCTCCCTCATCTTCTAATGATTGTTTAATTCCAACAAGACCATATTTTTTCAAATTTTTAAGATTAATTTCTAAATTATACATTTTCATAATGTTTTTCTTTTGTTCTAAAAAAATTACCTAATAAAAACCAAATGAAGAAAGATAATTCACTCCTATTTCCAATTAAATAATCATCAAAGAGTTGACTCATAATTATTATCATAAATATAATATCGAAATAAAATGATGAACTTCTTATAAACAAATTTGATAAAAAATAAAGAAGGATTAAAGAAAATATCAAACCATATCTCAGTAAAATATTATAAAATGAATTATGAGTAAAATTTCCTAAATTAAGTTCTTTATCAAACTTCAAAGGATCCATTCCGAAAAATACAAAACTTAAATCAAAAGATAAATCTTTTTTATATTTATTCATTTGATCAGTTCTAGAAAGTAAACCTATTAGAGGATAAAAACTTTCAAGAGTCTGACCAACATAAATAGTGTGATTTCTGCCATAACAGTCTAGATTAACTAAGTTTATATAAACTTTTTTGTACTCACTAACATCTTTATTAATTCTAAAATATTCAGGTATAAAACTATCATCTTTATAATTTTTGAATTCATTAAAAGTTTCAGTGCATTTTAATAAATAGTGATGTCCATCATATATATAATTTTTTATTAAATTTTTTTGATCTAAAAGTTGAGTGGACTCGACTTTATAGTCAATAATTTTTAATATTATATTTTTTGGGATTGATGACCAAAATATGATTAAATATAAAAAACAAGTTCCAACAAATAAAAATTTAATTCCTAAAATAATTCTTTTTGATAAACTAAACCTAAGTATCTTAAAGTAAAAAATATATAAAATACTTAAAATAGTAAGAAAAATTATATATGTGTTAGCATATCTTAATAAAAATAAAAAATTTATTATTATTAGAATTGAAATTAACAATTTAAATGTAAAATTATTGTTATTTTCAATTATAAAAAATAAAACAAAAGTATTCAAAAGTAAAAAAATAAATTTTTGATTTGAAGGATTTGTGGGTAAAACTTTGTAACCAAACAAAACTATTTCTTTAAAATTTTCAGTATGATAATTAGTAAATGATATTAAGATAATTATATTTGTCACAATTATAAGACATATTAAAAAAATTGAAAAGTTCTCAAATTTCGACACGTAAAAAAAGGATAAAACCAATAAACAAATAATTATTAATAAACTAAATCTTAGTAAAATTAAGTAATCTAAACTTAGATAATTTAAACACCCAAATATACCAAAAGAGATTAATAATAAAATCAACAAAAATAATTTATCATTATTAAAATTAAATTTTTTCAAATTTTTATAAAAAAAAAAATAAAAAATAAATTATGAAGGCACTTACGAATAAAAGACTAAGATTTGGGAGGGGGTAATCAGTAAAATTTGTATGACGAATATTTTGTATGAATATATTATTAAATAAAAAATTTAAATATATCATGGATATAAACAACTGTTCAATATATTTATTTTTTTTCATGTACCTCTAAATAATATTCCGTACAAAATTTAAAAATTTTTTCTCATAATTTTTTTTTGTAAAATTTTTTTTAAATGAATAATATGAGTTCTCAGAAAAAATTTTTCTTATTTTTCTATTTTTTTGAATTGATTTTATAGCGAAAATAAATTTTTTTTCGTCGTAGTCATTAATAATATAACCAAACTTCTTGAGCCTCATAAAATATCTTAAATCTCCAACATCAGTAGATATAATGGGTTTTTTTTGTGACATAGCTTCCCATAAAACTATAGGTGAAGATTCGTAAAGTGAAGTGAGAATAAATACGTCAAATTTTCTTATATTAGCAATTACGTCTTTACAATTATGTATAATTTTGACATTTTTTAATTTATTCCTCGAGATATATCTAAGGCAGCTTTGATAATATGTTTCTTGTGTTTCCCATACATTGCCTAAAATTTCAAAACTAACATTTTTATCTTTTTTAAAACTATTCGCAATTTTTAAAAAAAAGAGTTGATTTTTTATTTTGTTAAAATTTCCAACTGTTCCCACTGTAAATTTATGATTAGATAAATTAACTTTTTTAATTTTTCTATCCTCAATACTTGACTGTAGAACTATATTTGAGAATTTTCTGTTTAAAAATTTTGTATAAAAATACTTAGATCTATTAGAGGCAAATATTATTTTTGAGCAATAAATATGTAATTTTTGAAATATTTTTAATAAAAACCAATTCGAATGTGTATCATGAATATGCCATATGATCTTAACTTTCAAATTGAAACATGCAATTATTGTTTTAAAATTGTTTGAACCTCCTGCAACGTAAACGATTTCGATTTTATTATTTTCTAAAAATTTTCTAATTGTTGTTATATCTTTAAAAAAGTAAATAAAATAGAAAAAAAATTTTTTTAAATTTAAACTTAAATAGTAAATTTTACTTTCTTTAAAAACAATTTTTTTTGAGTTTAAGTTTTTTTTGAAAATTTTGTTTTCTAAATTTGATATAAAAACTTTAGTATCGAAATTTTTAATTAAAAAACTATAATTATTTACAAATTGATAATGTGGTCCACCATATCGTGAATCTTCAAAGATAACAGCAAGTTTTTTTAATCTTTTTTTAGACATTTATTTTCAACTATTTTAAGTTCATAATTATTTTTTCTTATAGAACTTACAGGATTACGTGTTGCAGAAAAAAAAAGATTTTTCTTTTCTGTAGTATTAAAGTTTGTGCACTCATATAGAAAATTTATAAATTCTTCTTGAGTTTGGTTTGATTTAACAACTAGTTTCGAAATATTATATTTTTTATATAAATCTTTTAAACTTATAAAATCCTGACCAAAATATTTTTTCCTTTCTTCAGCTCTGAATGCAGGATGGAATTGAAAAGTTCTTTCTCTTGTTATAAAATTAAAGTTCATCAAAGCATGAGATCTTGCTGTCTGTGATACCACAACATCATCTTTTGAAATATTTTTTTCAATCCATTCTATTTCAGAAAAATTATTAGCAATTTTTCTCATAGTTTTTTTATATAAGTTATCATTAAAGTTAGATGAAAAATATAATATTGAAATTGGAATAATAATAATTAAAATTAAGAATGAAGCAAAATAAAATCCCAGATTTAAAAATTTAAATAAATTTTTTTTATCATTAAGTAACATTCCAAATAACAAACCATTAACAAGATAAGCTTCTAATAAATATCTAGGTTGAAAATTATTTTGAAATGAAAAAAATATTATCGAAATAAAAATAAATGATATCAAAATTAAAAGGTTTATGTTATTTTTGATTTTTTTGTAGAATAATGGAAACAAATATAAAGTGTTGAAACCAAAACCAACAATAGTAGTTAATATTTTTGTTGAAATTGGAATTGTAGCAATCATAGGAAGTATTATAAAATAATAAGGGTCTATTTGTATAAAGGTTGCACTGTCTCTAGACAGTGTAAATAAAAACTCTGATATTGCGGGGTCATTTATTTTCTTAAAATTTTCAAACATTGGAGGAAAAAAATCTCCATAAAAATTAAACTTTAATAGTGATATAGGTAGTAAAACTGTCACGGTTGCTATAACTCCGCTAAAAAAATATTTTAAAAAATATTTTTGTTTAATAGAGTAAAAAAGAACCAAAAGTGATAAAAAACCAGCTGAAATAATGAAACTTACCTTACAGGCTATTGTGAAACACAGCATAATACTTACAACATAAATGTTTCTTAAAACTGTTCCTTTTAAAAATAGGATGAATATCAAAAGTATCATCTGAGATAACAAAAGTTGAGGTTTCGAAGAATAAACTAGCCAGATTAAAAGGGGCGTACTTAATAAGTAAAAAACTAAATTTAAATTCAGTTTTCGATAATTCATAAAATCTTTCAAAATTAAACATGTTAATAATAAAGAATAAAAGTTTAATGCTTGACCAAAATTTTTTGAAAAAAATATAAATCCGAACAAATTTAGATATTCACCATAACCAAATAATCTGTAATGAAGCCAATCATTTCTTGGTAAAATGCTATTATTTTCGATTGCGCTAACAGCAAAACCTAAATGATAATCTAAAGAGTCTGCATCACTAGGTGGACACATGGATAGAACTAGAAAAAAAAATAAGAATAAATATTCGAATTTATTGAAAATTAACTTATTTTTAAAACTCAACTTACTTTTAAAAAAAATATATAAAATGATTATCAAATAAAATGTTCTAATTAAGCTAATTTCTAATTCTAATGAAAATAAAATAAAGATACTTAATGCTAGTCCTATAAGAACAATATTGGCACTAATTACATAATTAATAATTTTGCTTTTATCAAATTTATGATTTTTAGAGATAAAATCTGAGAAATTATGAATAAAAATCAATAATAATATTGCTATTGAAAAACTAAAAAAATTATTAATAATTATTTGATCCACTTTATCTGTTTTTTCAAAAAATTTTTGATATTAGATGGAATATATCTTTTTATCGAGTACATTAAAATTTTTGTAGATAAAAATAAATTTGATGATTGGTTTTTTAAATACTTATATTTTTTTATATGTAAATTCATGGCTGCTGAAATTTCCCAATTTTTTATTTGATAAAACAAAGACGAATTATATCTTCCTATAGAAACGGGTTTGATATGATTCCAATCCTTTTTATTAAAAGGAATACCACAAAAATTCATCAACCTTTTTCCATTCAAATTTGGCTGCGCCACGAAGTCCTCATACCTAAAAAAAAGGATATTTAATTTTGATTTAAATTTTTCAAAATTTTTGTATTGTTTTAGCCAGTTTCTCTCTCTTATTTTTAAACTTCTCTCGTTAGTATAATTTTTCCATAACTCATGTTGACTAGTAATTGCATCAAGAGGATTTCTTATAAAACAAAAAATTTTTACATTATTTTTTTTTGAATATTCATATATTAAATTCAAAGCATCCATGTCACCTAAATACTGAGGACTCTTATCAAAGATAGTTTTTCCAAGAATTCTATGTATTCGATCCCAAAGGTTAAAAATTTTTTTCTTATTTAAATTTTTTGGAATCTCTAGTTGCGGCAAGCATTCTTTAAGTCTTGATCGCAGATGATAATCATTACCTTTTAAAGCTTTAGAAGCCATAGTCCAAAATTGTATTTCCCAATTATCAATATTTTGATTTTTGTGGGCAATCTTACAAAATTTATTATTCTGAAATATCTTGAATATAGCTGTTGAACCACATCTTTTTGCTGACAACATGATAATAAGTTTATTATTCATCTTATTCCTATTTATAAACTTTTAGTTCTTTTTTAAAAATAATATCAAAAGAATAATTTTTTTTTATGAATTTTTGTGAGTTTGTTGAAATTCTCTGAAAGATATTTTGATTTTCTTTTATTTTTTTAATTACGTTTGAAAAATCAAGCTTATCTTTAACAAAAAAGCCATTATAATTATTTTTTACAATATTTTTAATACCTTGAGATTTATTCACTATACAAATACAACCACATGACATAGCTTCTAATAATGCTTTTGGATTCCCCTCGAATTTTGACAATAATATAAAAAATTTATTTCTATTATAAAATTTTGGGAGGGCATCATTTTTAACATTTTTTAAAAAAATGACATTTATGTTAGATTTTCTTTTGTATTCTAAAAGTTCTTTTTTTAATTTTCCATTTCCTATAATAAACAATTTCTGTTTTGTTCCTCTCAAAAAGTCAAAAACTTTAAAAAGATTTTTCTCTTCAGATAATCTGCCAACAAATAAACAGTCATTTAATTTTTTCTGTCTAATAGATTTAAATTTTTTTATATTTATAAAATTAGGTATGATTTGAATTTTTTTTGACTTAATATTATATTTTTTAATTACAAACCTTTTAATATCTTTTGTCGTAACAATAATTTTGTCTGAAAATATGTATCCAATATAACACATTAAAAAATATATTTTTTTTTTTAAAGAATTATTATTATTATTTAGCTCATTTTGATACATCTCATACCCACATCTTAAAATAAATTTCTTTTTATTAAATATTTTATTTGTTACGGCAATCCAAGAGCCCCACATCTGATTACATTTTAAAATATCTAAACTTTTAAAATTATTTCTTAATATTATCGGCAAAAAAAATGAAAATAAGAAGTTTATATACTTGTTTCTTTTTTTTATAAATTTATAGATTGGGATAACTTTGAGATTTTTAAGTTTTTTTTTCATCCTTAGATCATTTTCATTTCCAAAAGTAATTAAAGTAACCTCATGATGTTTAGATAATTTATTATAAATTTCTAACTCCCTATCAATTAGACCTGTTTTATTCCAATCTTGTAAAGATATTCCGTAAGAGAACAAAATTCCTATTCGCATAAGATAATTAAATATTCTTTAGATTTATCGAATTATTAAAATCGTAAAATTGTCCATTAACTTTTAAAGACATAAATATATCTTTTCTTCTTTTTAAGAAAATCTTATGAGGTACCATCAATAATATGAAATCATAGTACCGCTTCTTAAGATTCTTAACACTATTTGATTTAACTAACTTTTTTAATAATCTTTGATCAGCTATAGGATCACAAATTTTTATATTTTTATTATATTTTTTTAGTTCATTGTAAAATTTTAATGTGCCGCTATTTCTTAAATCTGAACAATTTTCTTTAAATGTAGCTCCGAGTATTAAAATTTTCAATTTTGAAAATATTTTTTTTGAGGTTCCTATCTTTTTTTTAATACTTTTTGCTAAATATTTATGCATTGTATCATTTATGTCTCTTCCAGCTAATATTAACTTTGGGTTATATCCTTTTTTCTTTGAGATATAAGTTAGATAATAGGGATCAATTCCAATACAATGACCACCGACCAAACCAGGCTTAAAATTAAGAAAATTCCACTTTGTAGATGCAGCCTCTAATATGCTGTGAACATTAAGATTTAACTTGTCAAAGAGTTGATAATATTCATTTACAAGTGCTATGTTAACATCACGTTGAATATTTTCGATTACTTTGGCAGCCTCCGCTGTTTTTATATCTTTTGTGATAAAGATTTTTTTAATAACGCTCTTATACAAATTATAAATTTTTTTAGTGATATCCTCATTGGATCCAGAAACTATTTTAGTCACATTTTCAAGTGAATGAATTTTATCACCTGGATTAATTCTTTCTGGACTATACCCTACAAAAAAATCTTTGTTTAATATTAAGCCTGATTTTAATGAGATTATTTTTGCAAAAAAATCTTCCGTTACGCTTGGGTATACTGTGGATTCAAGGATAACAACCATCTTTTTTTTAATTATTTTAGAAATATCTTTTGCAGCTTTCTCAACAAAACGAAGGTCGGGTTTTTTATTTATTGTAATAGGTGTTGGAGTAGTTACAATTAAAAATTCACAATTTTTGAGATCAAATAAGTCATTTGTAAATTTAAGATTTATCGATCGTCTGATTTCTTCAGCTGAAAACTCATTGTTATTATCAAAACCTTTTTTTAAATCGTTTACTCTTATTTTATTCAAATCAAATCCAATACAATTCCTTTTTTTTCCAAAGGAAATAGCTAAGGGTAATCCTACATATCCTAATCCAATTATACCAACACTATTTTTTTTCATATCTATTTATTTTATCTCAAAAAAATATTTTTTAATATCAAGCCATGAACTGGGGTCAGAAGCTTTGAAGTAAACAAAACTAATATTCTGCTCTTTTAGTAAACTCATTGTATTTTCATATTCTTCATCACCTTGTTTCTTCTTAATATCATTTAATGATCCACAAATTAAGTTTATAGATAAATCATTTTTTAATAAATCTTTAATTATAAAAGATTCACTCCCTTCACAATTCATTCTTAAAATAAAATTATCTGCATGGAAAATTATCTTTTTTTCAATTAAAATTTTTAAAATATTACTAAATGAAGTACATGGTACCAAATTAAATGACTGTTCTTCATTTTTTAAATAGATATTATTTGATAAAGAATTTTTTCCTAAAAAAAGTTTTTCAAAATAAATATCATTGTTATTACTTTCACCTATAGCAAAATTTAAACTATAAAAATCTAAAAATTTCTTTTTAAAATTATTTCCAACATTTCCTACGAAATTCGGATCTATACAAATTATTTTATAAGGGTAATACTTTTTTCTTAGTTTAAATAATAATTGCAAAATTTTTATATGTTCTTTCAACTTTAATTCAAAAAATGACTTTGAATATCCAAATTTATTTATGTTTTTTTTTTTCATAAAACTTTGTAAACTTGATTTAAGCCATAAGAAGTAAAAAGAATATTTATCACTAAAATTTCCAAATAAAAATTTTAATTCTTCATAATTATGTGTTCCGATATCAAAAATTACTTTTTTCATTTCAATATAAATTTGATCAAGTTTATTGATAGATTGTACATTGTATAAAAAATTGATTTTAGTTTTCTATTTTTTTCTTTACATACATTTAAAGTCATAATCTTAAAAGTAATTATAACTGTTTTAAAATCAATTTTACTTTTATTATAAAGTAATAACACTTTGTTAATATTATAAAACTTATGATTTCTATAAACTCTTAACCATAATTCATAATCCTGACATTTAGAATATTTAGGGTTATACCTATTTTTAATAAAAAAATTTCTTCTTGCCATAATGCTCGGATGTATAAAAGGATTTTTTTTTATAATTGTTTTTTTTATTAAATTATCGTCTTTTGGCACTATTAAGATTTTACCTTCAAACGTTTTTGCCATAGACCCAACAAGATCTATTTCCTTATTTTTTTGTAAAAATTCAATTTGTATTTTAAATCTATTTTTTTTTGAAAAATCATCAGCATCCATCCTAGCAAGATATTTTCCTCTAGATTTTTTTATTATTTTATTTAGCGAATAAGCAAGTCCTTTTCTTTTATTATTTTTGAATAATCTTATTCTTTTGTCCTTTTTAGAAAATTTATTAAGAATCTCCCATGAAGCATCTCTTGATCCATCATCAATAATTAAAAATTCAAAATTTTTAAACTCTTGATTCAATACACTTTCAGTTGATTTTTTGAGAGTTTTATCATTGTTATAAACAGACATCAAAACTGAAATATCTATTTTTGGCATAAAATTATTTTATTTTTTTTATTTTATTTTTTTCAACCAAATAAACTTTTTTACAAAAGTTTTCGACATTCTTACTGTGAGTAATAAAAATAACTGTTTTGTTTTTTAGTATCTTTTTAAGGTTCAACAAAATTTTTCTCTCATTTTCACTATCTAATGAACTGCTGAATTCATCAAATATAATTATCTCAGGATCATCATATAATGCTCTGGCAATCATAATTCTTTGTCTTTGTCCGCCTGAAACTGACTTACCTCTTTCACCAAGTACTCTATTTTTTGTTTTTGAATTATCTTTATAAAATTTTTTTAAATTACATGCGTAAATTACTTTTTCAAATCTATCTTTTTTATACTCTCTTCCAAAAAGAATATTCTCTCTTAAACTTTCATCTAACAAAGTTGCTGTCTGAGGCACGTAACCAACATTAAACCTATAAGTCTCATTTTTTAAAAATCTTTTATTATCCACATATATATTTCCTCTATTAGGTTTTAAATAACCTAAAAGAATGTTTATAAGTGTACTTTTTCCTGAGCCAGACTCTCCCTTGATTGCAATTATTTCATTTTTAAGAATTTCAATATTGCAATTTTTAAAAATTATTTTTTGAATATTTTCATACTTAAAACTAAAACCCTCGAGTTTTATTTGATTTTTAAATTTTAATTTAGTTGATTTAATTTTTTTGTGCTTTATGCATAGTACATCATTTATATTTTTTATTGCAGGTTTTAAAAATTTTAAAGTTTGAGTTGATTGTATACTTTTATTAAAAGAAGGTATCATTCTAAACGCGCAGACTACATAAATACCTCCAATTATAAAAATTTCTTCAAAGTTAATATTTAAAAGTTTTATGTAAATTGCAGTAAATACAAAAATAATCAAAATGTAGAATTCAAAAAAAACTCTAGGTAAATTCTGATAAAATCTTAACCATTTAAAGGAATAATTTCTTTCAACACTACTGTCAATGAATCTGTTTTGAAATAATTTTATTTTATCATAGATATTAATTTCAAAATAATTGTTAAAATATTCCAATAAAGATCTAAATTTTAATCCTTCATATTTGGATCTCTTGACTCCCAGGTTAGTAATTATTTTTTTTAAAAAAAAATTGTATATGAGGAAACTGAAAACAAAAATTAAAATTAATAATGAAGTAAATCTAAAATTCAATAAAAACATAATAATTACTAAAGCAGTAATTACTAATATTTCATTAATAAATATTAATAACGCAACAGTACTACCAACAAACTGGTCTATTTCTGTAGCCAAAATTTTTGTTGCTTTTGATGTATGTGTTTTATAGTAACTTTCTAGATTTAAGTTTGTTATTTTCCCTAAAATTTTTTTTGTTAATCTATTATGTAAATAAAAACCAAAATTAAATTGCAGATATGTTAATGTTAATATTACACAAAATTTAATCACAAAAATGATAAATACAGAAAATAAAAGAAAATAAGCATAATTTTCAGGCTCAAAATATGAGACAATAAACGGAAAATAACTTGTTAAAAAAAGATTTGATTGACCTGGATCTAATATTAATTTGAATACAGGTATTAAAATTCCAATACTTAATGATTCGAAGATTACTGAAAATAATAGAAATAAAGATATTAATAAAAGTTTTTTTTTATCCTCTATATTAAATGCTTTATATAAATTTTTAATAATTTTAATCACAATTATTACCTATAAATTTAAGAATTTTATTTACACTTTCTTCCCTATCAAAATATTTTTTTTCAATTAATTTTTTATATTTTTTTACAACTTGTTCTTTGTTTTGAATAACATAGCTAATTTTTTTTCTTAATTGATTTTCATTAGATGATCCAATTACTAAATCATTAAACCTAATTTTTCTCATGTATTCATTATCTTTATAAAAAATTTCATCGAAAAATTTAGGATTCTCAGACCTAATTTTATTCATATCTAAATCTTTCAAACTGAGATATTCAATAGTGGGGCAACCAACAAACCATAGATCAACAGCTAGCCCGGAAAAAAAACTTAATGCAAATTGAGAGTGTTGTCCAATCAGATAAGGGCTCAAGTTAGAGATCTGCCAAGTTTTTCCATAATTCTTCTTGCCAAAGATCACACTAAATAAATTATTATTAAATTCTTCGGACTCTTTTGGGTGTAGTCTTAACACTAACTTATAATTAAGTTCATCAATTATTAATTTTTTTATATCTTTTAAATAATTCATTTTTTTATTTATAGAAAAATAATTTTTATCAGGCTGTCTGGATATCAGAAAAACAAATTTTTCATTTAAAAAATTTTCTTTTTCAGCATTATCTAAAACATATTTTATCCAATCACTTGAGAGTTTAGGATTACCAAACCTTAAAAATTGATTATTAAACTTATAGGAATATTTATAATGATACTCCTCAAGATCTGTATTAGAAAAAATTATTTGATTACATTTATTTGTATAAAATATCGTTTTGTTCTCTTGTTTTTTTTCTTCTAGACAAGGAAAATCTGAACCATGAAATATTGACAATTTATTAATATCTTTAATTTGGTCTTTTATTTTTTTAATTGCCTTAGATTTTTCTGAATGAACATCATAAATAATAAATTTTACATTATCAAAAATGATATTTTCATTATCAACTTTATTTATAAAATTTCTGTATTGCTTATTTTTTATTAAAAAAGAAATATAATAAAAAATTTTTTCTAAAAATAATAATCTTTTTTTAAAAATTAGAAAAATGAATTTATTAATATATAGATTTATACTTTTAAATATATTATAATTATCAGTAATTTTAATTGTTTTTAATAAATTTTCTGAAGTATATAAATTATCATTAATATAAAAATATATTTTAGAAAATATTTTATTTGAAGTTTTTGTTATAAAATCCTTTGAATTAAATTGTCTTATAAAATTATTTTTTAATAATAGCAGTTCAATTTCATATTCTGCTTTATTCATCTTAACCAAAAAAGATAAGCAATTATCTAAAATTCCTATACCAGGATCACATATAAAAATAATTTTTTTCTTCACAAAATAATTAAATCATTTACTTTGAAATTTCTTTTTGATTTTCTATTTAAAAGTAAATTAAGTTTTTTCGATGGCAAACCATACCCAGGTCTTTTTAAAGTTAGATTATTTAATGTAAATTTTTCCCCTTTTTTAATATCTTTTTTAGCTACTACTGATTTCCTAACAACTTTCTTATTTTTTTTTTCATTGTTACTTACTAGTTTTTTTGATTTACCTAAAATCTTTATTGTTGAGTAAATATTTTTACAATAAATCTCAAAGTCTCTTAAATTTAAACTTGCTTTGTGGTCAGGTCCATACATTTTATTATCTAAAGTTATATGTTTTTCAATAATATAAGCTCCTTGTGAAACCGCGATACCTCCAGAAATAAAACTTTTTGAATGATCAGAAAAGCCAGTTGAGATATTAAATCTTTTTTTAAAAGTATTTAATACTCTGAGATTAAGATTATTTTCATCGACAGGATATTCGGTGATACAATGCATCAAAATCAATTTTTGTTTTTTTAAACCTTTCTTTAGTAGATAGCTTAAAGTTTCTTTAATTTCCTCTAATGTTGCCATGCCTGTTGAAATGAAAATATATTTATCCTTAATTTTTGAAATTTCATTTAAATATAAAAAATTATTTATTTCACCGGATGGAATTTTAATGAAATCTAATTTAAGTTTTTTGTGTAATTTTATATCTTCATGATGAAAAAAAGATGAACTAAAAAAAATTTTGTTTTTTTTGGCAAATTTCACAAGTTCAAGATGTTTTTTAAAATTAAATTCTACTTTTTTTAACATTTCAAACTGAGTTTCTTTTTTAATTTTGGTATTTTTTTTTTGATACAAAGCCTTCTCTGCTTTTTTTGTTACAAGATCATCGGCTTTAAAATATTGAAATTTGACTGCATTAGCGCCTGCCCGTTTTGCCCCTAAAACTAATTTTTTAGCTAACGAAACAGATCCATTATGATTAACTCCTATCTCAGCTATTATTAACGGTCTCAACTTCATTTTAATTTACTTAATATTAAATTTTGTTTACAGATATATAAGTATTTGTTTAAAATTAAAATGAGAGTTTTATTCTTAGGTAGAAAAAATGATTACTATAGTCATGAATTACTTAAATTTTTAAAAGAGAAAAAAGTTAAATTAACAAAAATATTAACAGATAAACCAAAACAAATTCAACTTAAACCTATAAGCTATGATTATATCATTTCTTTTAGATCGTACATCATTTTAAAAAAAAAGAATTTATCCAAAATAAAATATGCATCTTTAAATTTTCATCCTGGGCCACCTAAATATAGAGGAATAGGTTGTGCTAATTTTGCCATTTATAATCGAGAAAAATTTTATGGAGTAACCGCACACCTAATCAATGAAAAAATCGATAATGGTAAAATAATTGACGTTAAATATTTTAAATTAAGAAAAAACATAGATATTAATACATTACTTAAAATTTCTTATAAACACCAACTTAATCAGGCAAAAAAAGTTTTAGATAAAATTTTTAATAAAGATCAAAATTTAAAAAAAATGATTTATCTTAATAGAAAAATAATTTGGTCAAAAAAATTGTATTTAAGGAAAGAGTTAAACAAACTTTACAAGATAAAAAAAAATACAAAAAAAAATGAATTAAAAAGAATAATTAGAGCTACAAACTATAAAAACTTTAAACCGTATTTAGTTTTAGGGGGTGAAAAATTTGTCTTAAATGAAAAAAAAAATAATAATTTTTAGTGTCGGACGTTCTGACTATAGTATAATGAGAAATGTTATATTAAGTAGTCAAAAAAATAAAAAGATTAAAAGCTATTTGTGTTTAAGCGAAACTCACAGTCAAAATTTATTCGGAAATACTTTTTTAGATATAAAAAAAGATAATATTAAAAATATTATAAAAATAAAAAAAATTCGTGATCACAACAAATTAAATGATACTTCAAAAATAATATCTTTCTATATTAATGAGACTGATAGGATTTTAAAAAAAATTAAACCTAAAGCCATTCTTTTATTGGGTGATCGATTTGAAACATTTGCCATTGCAATTGCCGCTTTTAATCTCAATATTCCAATATGTCACTTTTGTGGTGGTAGTATAACAAAAGGTGCACATGATAATGAATATCGATATTGTATTTCAAAAATGTCATATCTTCATTTTGTTGAAACTTTAAATCATAAAAACAATTTAATTAAAATTGATATTCCAAGAGAAAAAATCATAAATATTGGTGCCCCTGCCCTCGAGAATCTAAAAGAAATTTCATTTAACAAGAGTAATTTTTTTAAAATTTTAGAAGGTAAAATAAATAAAAGAAAAAAAATTATTTTATGTACTTTTCACAGTGAAACGAAAATTTCTCTTAAGAAAAATATAAAAAATTTAATAAGTTTAATAAATAGTTTATTGAAATTAAATGAGAATATAATCTTCACTTATCCTAATAGAGATTATGGTTATAAAGAAATAATTAAAATTTTGAAAAATTTCGAAAATAAAAAAAAAATAATTGTTATAAAAAATTTGGGTGTTTATAACTACTATCAATTTTTAAGATATAGTGATTTACTAATTGGTAATAGCTCTAGTGGAATAATAGAGTCTGGCCATTTTAAGATACCAACAATTAATGTTGGTGATAGACAGCAAGGAAGAATTAAAAATAAAAATACTATAAATTGTAAGTTTAAATCACAAGATATTTTAAAAAAAACAAGAAAATTTTTAAAGACTAAGAAAAAGAATTTTAAATATAAAGATATCTATAGGTTCAAATCTTCTTCGAAAAAAATTATTAATTTAATTTACAAATCTATCCATTAAATTTTTCTAAAAAAAGATTTTGAGAAATCGTAATTGGCCAAATTTTTTTTGGATCAGTAAGTTTATTTCGAGCTAAAGGTTCTGAGAATACAAATGCTTTATCTTTAGTATAAAATTTTTTTAATCCTTTGCTCAAATTAATTCTTGGAAAACCGCCTGGAAACTTATCGAATAGATCCTCTATATATATATAATCATTTACAATATGATTTATATCTTTATTTAGTTTTTCAAATGATTGATCGTCTAAAATTTCGTAAACCCCAGCAATAATTGCTGAATTAAAATAATTTTTATTAAATTTTTTTCTTAATTCTCTAAAATCTAATTTCTGAAAATCTAGATTAATATTTTTATTGGAGGTTTTTACAAATTTTTTTGAATTAATTATTCTTGATTGATTCAGATCAATCCCAAGAATATTCAAATTTTTTATTTTAAAAGATTTTTTTTTCCATAATTTTTCTGCGTAATTTACGAAATTTTGGATTAAATCACCATCGCCACATCCTAAATCTATAATATTTCCTCCTTTTTTAATCATATCTTTCCACCCCATAGGAGTTTGAAAGTATTTTTTTCTTATTCTGAGGTAATCCCATGTTTTAAAGTCAATGAATCTTTTTGTGTTGACATAATATTTTCTAAAATTGATATTACTCGTCCATTTTAACCTTCTTTTATAATATCTTCGAAATGCTAAATTGTTTTCTTTATTAAGATTTCTATTCTCAGCTTTGATGAATGAAAAATCATTAATTGCTTTAAAAGGATTTTTGTCTACGCCCCATTTTTTTATTAAATCGAAATCTTTTTTTTTTAAACTCAACATCTACTTACTCTCTATATTTTAAACTCATATCAGTCCAACTATTTTCTGAGACTGGATACAGTTCAACCTTAAATTTTTTGTGATTAATAATTTTTTTGATTAACTCATTTACATCAGTGTGTTTATTTTTCTTAACTAAATTTACCACTTTATTATTAAAAATATATAAACCCACATTAATTATATTACTTATTTTTGGTTTTTCTGACATTTTGATTATATTTCCGTCATTGTCTGTTACAAATACACCATAAGGAACAGTATCCTCTTTTAGAGATACAACAATAGTTGCATCATTTTTATTTTTGGAATGTGTATCAATTAGATCTTTTAATGGAAATGAAAATTTCATATCACAGTTTGAAACAATAAAATTTTTTGTTTTTTTATTATTAATTAGTGACAAAGAGCCTATTGTACCTAATGATCTTTTTTCTTCGATAAATTTTATGTCTTTATAATTTTTTAAATTATTAAAGTAAGTTTTTAATAAATCACTTTTATAATTAATAGATATTACGAATGATTTTAAACCATTAATTCTAAAAAAATCTATTACATGTTCTATCATTGGTTTTTTTTGAATCGGTAATAATGGTTTTGGAATAACATGCGTATAGGGTTGCATTCTTTTTCCAACACCACCTGCCATAATAATTACTTGGATATTTTTATTGCTTACTGAAGAATAATTTTGACTGAATTTTTTATTAGATAGATCCAACACTTGGATTACTTTATTTTGATTATCTAATATAGGAATTATTCTGAGTTCTTTTTTTCTAATCATCTTCCTTAAAACCTCAGCTGAATAATTTTTTTTTAAAAAAAAAGATTTTTTCTTATAAATTAATTTAATACTATCATTTAATCGAAAGTTTTTAACTATAGCTCGCCTTATATCTCCATCTGTGATTGTACCTAGATAATTATTTTTTGTATCAATCACAATAAGTGCTTTTGACTTTGTATTGTTTAATTTTTTAATTGCTTGTTTTATATTTGATGAATATTTAATAAATATATTATTAATCATTATAGCCATCCATATTAACTGTATGTCTTAATTTCCATTTTTTACCTTTTTTAAACCATAAATGTGGTGATCTAAAATTGTCTAATTTTTTGAAAAAAAAGGATTTTTTCAATTTTAATTCTCTCATAATATCATTGAAATAAATATCTGGAAACTCACCATCATACTTTTTTATTAATTTTTTACCCTCTTCAATTGTTAAATGATCATTTCTAATTTCTTGAGAAACATCAGATGTTGCTCTGCCTATGCCAAATTTTATGAAATATGTGTAATAATGCAAATCATCTATCTTGTCATCAATGCTGATATGTTTTGTATAAGTTCCTTGTGTTCTAAAAGGTCTAGGTCTAAATCCGCAGTTTTCTACTGAATAATAATACGCTTCCTGATGAATCCATTTAACATAATAACCGAGATACTGAACATTTATTTTAGCTTCATTCAATTCGTTGTTTTCTGGAGGAATATAATCCTCTAAATCTTTTGTTGTTAATTTATAATCCTTATAAAGCTCATTAAGGGTTAATCCACCAAGCCTTATATCGCTTAATTTTTTTGCTGAAAAAAAGGATGTATTTCTTAATGAGCTCAAAGTATCCTTAAGGGGATTTCCGTGTTCAGCCTCATTCTCACCATAAAAAATTAACGGTACTTTAAGTTTAAGTGCAACTTTAATTGGATATAATTTTTGTCCAATTATGAACGCCTGGAATGGATGCATCAAGTTTTCAATTGCTAATTTGGTCAGTAGCTTTGTTTGATCAAAATTTCTTTTCGCAGAGATATTTTCGAATTTTCCAATTTTCAACCAGTTTTTAAAGTTTTCTTTTCCATAATTTGTATAAAAAATAGGTGGCCATGTAACTGTTAGAGGATTCATTCCATATTTATATTTCAAAATATGAGAAGCAAAACAGCTGTCCTTCCCACCACTACCTGGTACAATACAATCGTAATTTTTAGAATTACTCCTATATTTTGACAATAATTTAAGTAGTTGATTTTCTCTAATTTTGTAATCTATTTTTTTTTTAATTCTTGAATATTTCCAAGGATCTGAAATTCTATTTTTATCAATGTGGACACCTTTAGATTTAGTTGTTTTGGAATTTAAAAATTCTACTTTCGAGACAGGTCGTTGATTAGAAACTAAAGTTTTTTTACAAAATACTATTTTTTTTGGTAGTCCAAATAAAGTTTTCATATATATTTTTTTAAATTTTTAAAAAATTTAACACCAGAGTCTCCACTTTTCTCAGGATGAAATTGAGTGCCAATTAATTTATTTTTAAATACTGTTGAACAAAAATCTAATTTGTCATACTTAGTATTTCCAGCCACATCTTTTAAATTTTTTGGTAGACAATAATAAGAATGAACAAAATAATAATTATTCTTTTTACTTTCAAATAAATCTTTAATCAATGCGTTTTTAACTTTAACGCTATTCCATCTTGTATGTGGAATATTAAAACATTTTTTTCTAGGTATTCTTTTAACTTCACCTTCTATTAGAGATAGACCCTTGTTATTTCCGAATTCCTCGCTTTTTTCAAATAATAATTGCATCCCTAAACATATTCCTAAAATTAATTTATTCGATTGATAAAAGTCATAAATTTTTACATCTAATTTCTCTTTTTTCAAAGTTTTCATCGCTTTACTAAAACAACCAGTGCCAGGAATTATCAATACATCAAAATTAAATTTTTTGTAGTTATTTGCAATAGAAACTTTATAGTTTAAATTTTTTAAGGACCTTAATATTGTATACAAATTATTGATCCTTAAATCTACTATTCCTACATGAATTTTTTTAATCATAATAATCTTATGTTAATCTTTTTTTTATTTAAAAACTTTTTAATTTTCCTAATAATATTTTTATCTCTATTTTTTATGTCTAAATTTTCTAAGAAATTAGTATTTCCAATCTTAATTTTTTTAAGATTAATTTTGAATTGACTTACAACATTGTAATGAAATATACTCGAAGCTGAAACTGCATTTATTTTTGTTTTGGAAATTACATCATAAAAATGACTAAAATTTCCTATACCTCCATGAGCAACTACAGGTATTTTTGCTTTAAGTGAAATTTTTTTGATTACATCTAAATCACAACCTTTACCAAGACCCTCTTTATCCACGCTTGTAAGAAATATTTCACCAGCCCCTAGGTTTTCAAGTTCTTTAGCCCATTTTATTGGACTGTCTTTTACTAATTCTCTACCACTTGAGTGGGTATAATAATATTTATTATCATAATTTATTGTCTCGATTAATGCAGTAATTGTTGAAGATCCAAAATTTTTTGCAGCTAAATTAATAAATTTTGGATTTCTTATAGCTTCTGAATTAATGCAAACCTTATCAGCTCCATTTTTAAGCATTATTTCAATATCTTTTAATGTTCTTACACCACCGCCTACAGTAAGTGGGATACTAATATTCTTTGCAGTCTCATTTATAAACTTTATTAGATTATTAGTGCCATATAATGAAGCCACATTATCCTGAAAAAAAATTTCATCTGCTCCACTTTCTGAATAATATTTTGCAAAATCATAGGGATTTCCTAAAACTCTTAATCCTTCAAGATTTATTCCTTTTATTAGATATCCATTTTTTATATCTAGTTTTGGAATTATCCTTATAAATTTTTTATTCATTATTTTTTTAAAATTGATGCAAGTTTAAAGTCATAATTCGTATCAATATCTAGAGCTCTTTCATCTGGCACAATATAATAACCGATTTTTCCCTCGAAAAAGTTTGATTTATTTAATATAAAATTTGATTTAAGAATATATGCAACAGTCGTAATTACATAACAAGATTTAATTTTTCTTCGACTAGACAGCTTTCTTTTTTTAATTTTTTTATATGGATAAATTTTATTATTTAGTTCAAATAACATATTATATTCAGGACTATGATTAAGTTTTGCTACAGTTAAAAGACAATCTAATTTTTTTCTTTTAAAAATGTTAATGCAATTTATTAGATCTTTTTTTTTTCTTAAAGGTGCTGTAGTTGGAATCGATATAAAATCGAAATTTTTTTTTGAATATTTTTTATTAACAAAATTTATCGCATGCCTCCAAGACAACCATTCAGGTGAATAGTTTGTGGCTAAAGATTTTGGGCGATCTATGATTATACATTTATTTTTAATACCAATTTTTTTTATATATGGATCATCTGTTGATATAAAAATTTTATCAATTTTTTTAATTTGTTTCGCTATATCAATTGAGTATTGAACTAATGGTTTATTATTTAAAAGTTTTTTATTCTTATTTTTTACTCTTTTTGATCCTTTTCTGGCAAAAATAAAAGCAAACATAAAAATCTATAATTTTGAGTTTATTATATTAACAATTTTTTTGATTTCATTATTTTTTAAGGAAAAAGAATTTGGTAAAGGGACTATTCTTTTAAAAAAGTTTTCATCAGTTGATATTGAAGTCACAAAACTTGGATAGTATTTAAATTTGTGTAAAAAAGTCCATGGTATAAACGTATCTATTTTATTTTTATTTAATTTTTTAATTAAGCTAAAGGATTTTTTACTATTTTTTGCAATCAAAAAAGGTGACCAATAATTTTTTTTTGTACAATTTGAATTACATACTAGTTTAAAATCTGGATTTTTAATTTTCGCTTTATACTGATTATAATTTTTTTTCTTTTTTAAAATTATCTTATTAATATTATTTAACTGACTATAGCCGATTGCGGCCTGTACGTTTGTCATTCTATAATTGAAACCTTTTGAAAAAATTTTATATAATTTGTTTTTTCTTCCATTGGAAATCAAAAGTTTTATTTTTTTGTAAATATTTTTTTTTTTAGATATTACTGCACCTCCAGCGCTAGTTGTTATTAGTTTGTTTGCATTAAACGATAAAATTGCTGCATCATACTCAAGTTGCCCTAACTTTTTGAAATTATATTCACAACCTAATGAACCAGCCGTATCTAGAATAACCTTTAAACCATATTTTTTTTTAATTTCTTTTAATTTTTCAAGATCCGGAAAGTTTCCATAAGTAGAGGTTGGACAAATAATTTTAATTTTTGATGAATTTTTTTTTAGTCTTAGATTACCTCTATTGTCTTTATAAGTATGTTTCTTTAATTCTAATTCAAGTTTTTTAAGATCAATTGTTAAATTTGTTTCGTTAATATCAACATACCAGATGTTTGCTCCACATAATATTGCTGCGTTACTTGATGCTATAAAATTATAAGATGGAATTATTACAGTATCTTGCCTATCCAAACCATTTGCTAAGAATGCAGCATGTAATGCTGAAGAGCCAGAATTAGTTAAATTTACAAAACACTTAGCACCAATAAATTTTTTTAATTTTTTTTCGAATAATTCAATAAACTTTCCAGCTGTAGCCACATATGTAGATTTTATACATTGATTAAAATATTTTTTAAGCTTTGGGTCATTTAAATATGGTTCGAATAAACTTATCATTTTAAATACCATTTTTGTGTTGCCATTAATCCATCTATTAATTTAGTGTTAAATCTTTTTTTAACATATCTATGAAGTTTTGAAACTGACGGTTGTCTCCTTGCTTGTGAAAAATCTTGTAGTTGTTTTTTTTTAAAAATCTTTAATTTTTTTTTCTGCAATTTTTGAATAATCTGTGCTAATTTAATTATAGTCACTTCAGGTTTCGATTGTCCAATGTTAAAAGTTTGGTTTACAGTTTTTTTATTTTTGATTGTTAAAATTACATAATTAATAGCATCTGAAATAAAGCAAAATGTTCTTGTATGATTTGGATTTACAAGTTTATATAGATTTCCATTTTTCAATTTTGAAATTTTATTGATCAATTCTGGTATGACATGTGAGGTTCCCATTCTAGGGCCATAAATATTATGTAATCTAAATATCGTATAAGGTAACCCACTATGAATTAATAGATACTCACAATATATTTTTGAAATCATGTATGTTGTCCTGGGATTATTAAGTTTATCGAGAACAATAAGATCATCCTCTTTCGTGGGAAATTTAGCGAATTTATTTTTTACGGATCCATAAAATACTTCAGAAGTTGAAGAAAAGTATACTCTTCTTAAATTTCTTTGTTTTTTTGAAAATTTGATAATATTTTTTTGTATTTCATAATTTTTAATCAAAACATTTGATGGTGAGTTTAAAACATTTTTAACCCCAACTATTGCTGCAAAATTATATATATAATGAAAATTATTAATCTTAATTTTTCTAAAATTTTTAAAATCTGTTAAATTAACTTTTACAAAAAATATATTTTTTTTACCTAAAAGAATTTTTAAATCTTTATCGAATTTTCCTCTAGACAAATCATCAATGATATAAATTTTATCTTCTTTTTTTTCTGATAATTTTTTAGCTAGGAAAAATCCAAAAAAACCTGCTCCTCCAAAAATTATATGGTTACTCATTAAAAGACCCTAATTTAGTAAATTTGAGATGTTTGTTGAGTTTAATTTGATTGATCTGTTTTGTTGAAATGCAATTATTTAAGTCAATTATAATTTTTTGGTTTTTGTATCCCCCCAAGTTTTTAAAACTAATTTTTTTGTATTCAGTATGAGCAACACAAAATACCAAAATATCAAAATGCTTTATCCCTTTTTTTATACTCTGAGATTTTAATTTTATGTTATTTATCTTAAAATCTTCAAAAAAAGGATCTGTAAACTCTATAGATAAATTCTCTTTTTTTAAAATTTTAAATAATGTTTCAGTTGGAGAATTTCTTGTATCAGCAACATCTTCTCTGTAAGTTATGCCAGCTAATAATAATTTAATTTTTTTATTAAAAAAATTTTTTTTTTATCTCAGATTTAATCAAATCTGCGGAAGTATGTGGCATTTCTTTATTTATCTTTACAGCCTCATTATTAAATTTAAATTCAATTTTACTTTTATAAAAATTCTTAAGAGAGTAATTTAAAAATAAAGGGTCTTTAGTTAAGCAGTAACCGCCAACACCCAATCCAGGTTTCATAAGATTGCTATGTGATGATCTTACTTTAATTACATTGATAATATCTTGAATATTAAGTTTTGCTATTTTTGAAAACTTTACCCAATCTTCAATAAAAGCAATATTTACTGCTCTATAACTATTTTCCAATAATTTTGCAGTCTCACACTCTTCTATGCTATTGAGCTTTTGCAAGGGATATTTTTTTGTATTGATTATTTTTGAAAAAAATTTTTTACAACTCGACTCAGATCTTTTATTTAACCCTGCATAAACTCTTTGAGCATTTATCAAAGAATCTAAATAATTTTTGCCTGGCATAATACGTTCATATGAATAAGCAACAGCGATGTCACCTAATGCTAAATTTCTTTTTTCTAAATTTAATTTTAGAATTGGCATTATTATATTTTGTGTAAAGCCAGTTGGTAATGTACATTCAATTATTAAAAGTGTATTAGTCTTCATTCTAACAGCAATATCTTTGAATAATTTTTTGAAATTTTTTAATTCTTTTGAAGAATTTTTTAATATATTTAATCCTATACTTACAATTATTATTTCTGCATCTTTAATTTTATCAATATTTGTTGTAGCAGTGAAATTTTTTTGTTTATGAATTTTATTAAATTTTTTTAATAAAAACTTATCAGTGCAGTGAAAAGGGAAAATGCCTGAATTCATTTTCCTACAAATTTCATTACCTACCTTATTTTTTCTTTCGATCCCAAAAACAGCAAAATTCTTATTTAAAGAACATGCAATAGACATAACAGAACCAACATAACCTTGACCTATGATGCAAATTTTATTTTTCATAATTATTCAAAAAAAACAAAATTATTTCCAGTTATCCTATTATAATCAATTTTTTTTTTTATATTTAAACCCTTTTTACAAATATTAAAAACTAAATTAAATCTCTCATCCTCTATTTTTTCAAATTTTTTTTTTTTATATTTGTAATAATTTTTATGAATTCGAATATATTCTCTCCTTAGAACTGAAAATTTTCCTTTTAAAAATTTTTGAGGAAGTAAATATAGTAGTCCTATATGAGCAAAAAACCAAAATAAAAACCTATAAATTTGATTTTTAGAAAAATTAAATTCATTTAAATAAATTTTATCTGTTTTAATGACGTTGAAACTGTCTATTGTCTTTAAAATTTGAGTTGATGGTCTTTTTATTTTAGTGCTCAAATAAGTTTGATTTTTTTTATTTTTAATTATTCTTCTTATATTGATTGTTTTTTCTTTATAAATTTTTTTTATGAATTTATTAAGATCTTTGTATTTTGAAAATCTAAAAATAAATGATCTATGATAGTCCATCAAAATTTTATTCTTAAATCTTTTTGGCATTGATGGCATATATTCAATCATTGGTTTATTCATGTGAAAGGCTTCTATTGTTATTGTGCTGAAAAACTGAAGTGTACATAATGATGATTTTACCCAATAACCAGTTGCGTAATTCTGATCAAAATACACATTGGTTAAATCAATTAAATCTTTTTTCCAAAAATCAGAATTTTCAGTAGGATGTGGTCTAATTACAAAAGTTAAATTTTTATTTTCAGATATTAAATTTATTAACATATCTTTATATAAATTTTGGTAATGATTATAAAAGTCTAAATGTTGGCTTATATATTGCTTTTGTTTTTGATTCATGCCTTTGTGAAAATTTGATGAAATGCTTTTCACAAAACCATTTTTACCAAAAAAATTATTTGAGGGAAATGAGGTTGGAACAAATACAAAATTACCATATTTTTTTTTTATATTGTGAGATATAGGATCCTTATTTAATGATAAATATTTCATAAATTCTACTCGTGGATATCCTGAGACACTAAATTTTTTTTTTTTGTATTTTATAATTTTTTTTTAATAAATTGAGCCAATAGTTATTTAAAAAAAACATGTGATCTAGTTTATCTAAACATTTCTGACCAAACCTAAATTTCAAATCATATGTTTGCTTCTGAGTAAAAATTCCCTCTTCGTCTAAACAAAAAAACTTATGTCCATATTTTTTAATTAAATCAATAATTTTCTCATCTGTTTCAACTACACTTTTATATAGTACAAGACCTGGTTTAAATTTTTTTATGTTTTCTAAAAAAAAATTTCTATCTAATACAAATGTTCTGATATTAAAATTTGAAGCTTCCAGTGCAAGCAAAACTTTAGATTCAAATTCACGATTTGTTATTTCAGACAATAAATATAGATTTTTTTTTTTCATCTAAACCTTTATTGGCTTACCTTCTTTAAAATTGAATTTTGATTTTTTCCCAATTATTTTTTTTATTTCATATGGTTTTAAAAATCCTTGAGGACGTCTAATAATTAGGTTACTAAGTGAAAAAATTTCACCTTTTTTTATAGGTATTTTTGTATAAATCGACTTTCGAAAATATTTTCTAAAACTTTTTTCATAAGTACTAGGTTCAATATGATTATTTCCTAGATAACTATGATAATTTTTTTTAAAATCACAAATCACTTTCAAATCATTTTTATCTGCTGAAAGTAAATGATCTGCTCCTTTAAAATTTTTATTTAATGTAAAATGTTTTTCAATTACACTTGCACCCAATGTAATTGCAATTATACTTGCATCAACTCCTGTTGTATGATCGGAATAGCCTATTGAAAGACTTTTAAATTTATTTTTTAATCCAAGAATCCTATTTAAATTTGCTTTTTTTTTAGGACATGGATAAATCGAGACGCAATGAAGCAAAAAAGGCCTTATTTTACAAAGTTTTATCATATCTCTAATTTCTTTATAAGATGCCATACCAGTTGATACTATAATTGGTACTTTTAATTTTTTAACTTTTTTAATCAATCCATAATCATTGAGATCTGATGATGCAATTTTTATTGCTTTAATTTTAACTTTTTTAATTAAGTTGATACTGTAATCATCAAATACAGAAAAGATTAAATCTATTGAATTTTTTTTGGCCTCTTTTACGATAAATTTAACTTTTTTTTTATTCAACATAACTCGTTTCCACATTGCTGAAAGATTTTCTTTTTTTCTCAAGCTTTTTTTTTGCAATTCGTTTTTTTTTAAGTCTTTAAAGGCTATAGTATTTGGATCAAAAGCTTGGAATTTAACAGCATTTGCACCTGCTTCTTTTGCTTGTTTAATTAGTTTTTTTATATAACTTATTTTTCCCTCATGATTTATGCCAATTTCTGCAATTATATATGGAGATATTAATTTGGTCATTAAAGGAGGTTTTTTAAAGTGTATAGTAAATTTATCAAGTAAATAATGAAAAGTGTAAAAAATATTTTTTTAATTTTTAAGGCTGATCAAGGAGAAAAGTACGGATATGGGCATTTATATAGAATGCTTTCAATTTATAATTTGTTAAAAAAAAATACAAATTTAAAGTTTTACTTTTTTATTAATAATAATAATGACATTAAGTCATTTTTAAAAAAAAAAAAAATTAAAAATATTTTTTTAATTAAATCGAAAAGTAATTTCCGAAACCTTGGCGATACTATCTGTGTCATTGATGTTTTTCTAAGATTAGGAAAAGATATCAAAAATTTTATAAGAAAAAATAATTTAAAGAAAATTATAGTTTTTGATAATATTGAAAAAAACAATTATATAAAAATTAATCCAGTTGCTTATTTAACAAAAAAATTTTTAAATTGCACAAATATTTACCAAGGATTAAAGTATTTTATTTCACCAAAAGCTAAAAAAACAAATAATAAAAGCAATTATAGAAAGATTTTGATTACAACGGGTGGAAGTGATAAATATGATTTATCTTACATTATAGCAAAAAAGGTTGTGAATGATTTTTCATTGAGTGTTTTAATTGGACCTGGATTTAAAAAAAATAATAAAATTTTTAAATTAAAAAATATCAAATTTTTTAAAAATTTGAAAAATACTTCAAATTTATATTCCAGCAATGATATCATAATAACTACAGGAGGTTTTTCAATGTTTGAGTCATGTTCACTAAATAAACCAACTTTTGTAATTGAAAATTATAATCATCAAAAAAAGGCAATTAGATATTTCGAGAAAAAGAAATATATTTATAATTTTGGATCAAGAAAAAAATTTAAACAATTGTCATCAAAAAAAATACTTTTGACTCTTAAAAACCTAAAAATAATTAAAAATTTAATCAAAAAAAATCATAATATATTTGATTCAAAAGCGATTTATAGAATAAAAGATATTATCATGAGAATATAATGAAAAGTAAAATACTATTAATTACTGGTCACCGAAAATCTGGAACTACATTACTTGCAAGTTTGTTTGATAAAAATTCTGAATTTTTAGTTTATCCCCCAGACGTTACTTTGTTATATACTTTCTTTCCAAATTATATAAACAAAAAAATTTCTTTTGATAGAAAAATAAAACTTCTGAGGAAAATTATTAAACAAAGTTTTAATGTAAGATTTAAACAAACAAATTATAAAAAAAATATAAATCCATTCATTAATAGAATAATTAAAAAAATTAATAAAAGAAATATAAAAAATATTTTTGATATAATAAAAATAATTCTTATTGAATATTCGAAAGATAAAAATAAAAAATTTAAATATATTGTAATTAAAGAGACATCACAGTCAATGAATTACGATCTTTTTTTGAAAAATTTCAAAAAAATAAAAATCATAAATATAGTTAGGAATCCTTTAGATAATTTTTCAAGCTTAAAAACAGGAGGAAAATATTATGATACCAATGGTGAAGATTATTTGACTTTATTCTTAAGTTTTATTCTAAGAAGTACTTTAGATTTGAAAATTGCATATAAACTTGCAAAAAAATATCCAAAAAAAATAATTAACATAAGATATGAGGATTTGGTAAATGATAAAAAAAAGATATTAAAAAAAGTAAATAACTTTTTAAATTCAAAGATAAAATCTTCTGAATTCTTGCCAAGCTATTTTGGTTATAATTTTGAGGGAAACAGCTTTAAAATTAGAAAATTTAAAAGGATTTCAAATAAAAGGATGAATGTTTTTAAAGAAAATTTAAATAAAAATGAGATATCATTTATTAGTCTAATTTTTGAAGAGGTCTTAAAAAAATACAATTACCAAATTCCGAAAAATAGAATATCTGATATAAAACATCTATATTACAAGATTAACTCAAAATTTTTTTTCAAAAAGAAATTATAAGGAAAATTAACAATTTAATATGAAAAAAATTTATACATTCAATAAAACTAAACATGGCTCGTATTCTATTATTACAACTGCTACTCCCTACCTTAATATTAATAAAAAAAAATTACTTAAACCTAAATTTGTTTTTCGAAAATCTTTTGAATTAGCAGAAAAAAAATTTCGAGGCAAAATAAAAAATAAAAAAATTCTTGATATTGGATGTGCTAATGGTGAGTTTATAAATTTTCTAAATTATAAAACTAAAAAAAAAAACATTATCGAAGGAATAGATATATTTGAACACTTTATAAAAGTAGCAAAAAAGAATTTTAAAGATAGTAATATTAAATTTTTAAAAAAAGACATATTTAGAATAAAGAAAAAATATGATCTTATTTTTTGCATATGTACTGCCCAAATTTTTCCAGACATTACTCCCCTCTTAAGGAAAACTATACAAATATTAAATAAGAATGGTGTAGTCATCTTTACTGGAAGATTTAATGAAAATAAAATTGATGCTATTATTAAATTCAAGGATAGTATTTCAAACAAATGGAGATGTGATTTTAATATTCATTCTCAAAAAACAATTAATAATTTCTTAAAAAAATATAAGGATAAAATTAAATGGAATTTTGAAAAACATTACATTGATGTTCAGATTGAAAGAAAAAAAAGTAATCCTGATATTTATCATTACACATATAACGATAAAATGAATAATATCAGAATTACATCAGGTCTGTTACAAGATCACGATAATTACTTTCTAACTATCAAAAAGAAATAATGATAAAAAAGTATTTTAATTTTTTTAAAAAAGATCTATTTAGAATTAATCGAAGTATTACAGGAAATGGTGTTCGAAAAACACTTTTATTAATGCAAGATAAAATTCCTGAGTTAAAGATAAAGAAAATTAATTGTGGCAAGAAGGTTTATGATTGGAAAATTCCAGCTGAATGGATTATCAAAGAAGCTTATGTTTTAGATAAAAATAAAAAAAAAATTATCGATTTTAAAAAAAATAATTTACATGTTGTTGGTTATTCAAAACCAATTAATAAAATTTTATATAAAAAAGCATTATTAAAAAAAATCCATTCTTTAAGAAGATTACCTAACGCTATTCCTTATATGACTTCATATTATAAAAGGGATTGGGGTTTTTGTATTTCTTATAAACAAAAAAAACAGCTTGAGAATGAATATTCAGATAGTGACAAATTTTTTGTCAAAATAAAGTCAAATTTTAAAAAAAAAGGACATCTTAATTATGGAGAAGTAATACTTAAGGGAGCTTCAAAAAAAGAAATTTTAATATCAACTTATATTTGTCATCCTTCTATGGCAAATAATGAGCTTTCAGGCCCTTTGGTAAGTGTATTATTGATAAATTATTTTAAGAAAAAAAGATTAAATAAAACATTAAGGTTTGTTTTTATACCCGAAACTATTGGGTCTATAGGATATATTTATAATAATTATGAAAAACTTAAGAAAAACGTAATTGGAGGTTACAATCTTTCTTGCATAGGAGATAATAGAATGCACTCATGTATGTTTAGTAAAAATAAAGGTGCTCCCTCCGATGAGGCTATTATTGATTCTTATAAAAAATTAAAAATAAAAGATTATAAAATTTACCCTTTTTTAGAAAGAGGATCTGACGAAAGACAATATAATTCTCCAGGAATTGATCTAAATATATCAAGTATTTTTAGAACTAAATATATGAAATATAAGGAGTACCACACTTCTTTAGATGATTTTAAATTAGTAACTATTAAAGGTATTACGGGGGGCTTTAAAGTTGCAAAAACATCTATAGAAATTTTACAAAAATTAATTATTCCTGAATGTAGGTTATATTGTGAGCCCTTTTTACAAAAAAGAGGAATTTATAACAATTTATTTTTAAAAAAAAATTTATTAAATGTTAAAGACGTTTTAAATTTTTTACAATATGCCGACGGTAAAAATACATTACAAAAAATCTCAAAAGAAATTAAACTAAACCTATCTAAGTCTTACGAGCTCTATAAATTTCTTTTAAGTAAAAAATTAATTAAATAAAAACCTAAATATCAAAATTTTTTTCAGTGCATAAATCAAGCCAATTGAGCTATTAGTACTGGTCAGCTGCACGCATTACTGCGCTTCCACACCCAGCCTATCAACGTGGTGG
>MDSZ01042169.1_pt1 | contig 33151 bp, 36 predicted proteins | sample 811201 | NCBI WGS metagenome assembly MDSZ01 (sample SAMN05326647, study PRJNA326480) | marine metagenome | isolation source: seawater | place: Indian Ocean: North | collected 2010 | reverse complement strand
TTTTCAGATCACTCGAAGGATCACCCGGTGGCCGTCTCTACGTCGGTAGGGACTCACTCACCGGGGCTGCTCGTACACCACTCTGCTGGACTCCACTCCAAAAAAGCGGATCGACTGCTACACACGCGTGTGCCCTCAGCGACTACCTGTACGTCGCTCGTGAACCGTGCATCCTCCGGGTAGATCCCGGAGAATACCCACAGAACCGGGACTTGACGCCTAGGTGTCAACGATGTGGCTGCGTTAACCCAACAGCCAGCCCATGAAGTCGAAGAGGTCGGCGGTCACTCTCTGGCGGTCGATCGAGTATTCGACGCGCCGGCCGGCGCGGTCACCCTCGACGTTGGTAGTGAGGTAGCCGGCCTGCTCGAGGTCGCGTAGCGCGACGAGCGCCGTCGACACGGTGAGGCCGGTACCGGCTGCGATGTCCGCACGGGTTGCTGTTCCTGCCCGTAGGAGGAAATGCAGGATGCCGAGCCGCGCCTCGTTCTGAATCGCTCGATGGGCGGTCGCCGCTGCGCCCGAGAGGGCGGGAGTGGGCGACTTGCGGGGCATAGAAGTCATTCTTGCGTACCTCTCCTCCGGGGCCGTGAAGCGTTGCATCCCGGCCTTGCGCACGTTGCGTCTTTCAACCTAGTTGTTTATCCGTTAACTTAGGGGTTGTGAGTAACGCGGGATGCATGTCCGGGTCCGCGATTAAGCTCGCAGGACGACTTGAGGGGTGGCGAGATGCGTAACGGGGAAAACAGCGACCAGCAGCAGCCGGCAGGAGCCGCATTTCTAGGCGCACGACGAGCTGAGCACTACTTCGAGGACTGGCCCACGTCTGTCACCGGCCCGTCGCGGCCTACGCGCAGTAACCCGAGGTCACGAGCCGTCATCACCGCTGTCCCCCAAAAGGAGGACGCGTGGGTTGTTCAGCGCGAGTTGGCGGATGAATCCGCAGGTGCGCCGACTTCCGAAGATCTCCTGCAGCAGATGACGCAGGACGCCCGTCCCGATGGTGCTGCGAACCCGCGGCCGAGCGATGGGGCGGCGCCCGCTCAGCGGGCAATCTCGGCCCCTCAGAGAGCCGAGCGGAGTGGGTGGCTCGGGCTCGGTAGACGAGGCCCGTCACGGGCGCAGATCGCCGCGCAGGAGCTGGACGCGGCCCGCACCGCGATCCGGCTAGCGTCCTGGACGCGGAGCATGGGCGTTCTGGTCGCTAACCCCAAAGGGGGAGTAGGTAAGACACCCAGCGCCCTCATCCTCGGTGGCGTCTTCGCCAACGTGCGCGGGGGCCAGTCCGTCGTCTACGAGGTGACTGACGATGCAGGCTCGCTCGCTGTGCGAGCCGAGGGACCAATGACAGCCGGGGTCGCGGAGCTTGCGCGAGACGCGGGCGAGATCCGCGGCGCGGGACAGCTGGCGTCGTATACGACGCAGCAGACTTCGTACGCAGCGGTGATCGGTGCCCCCCGGGACCGCAACCCGCTCGGATACGAGGACGTGCAGCGAGTCTCGGACATTCTCGGTTTCTTCTACCCGGTGCGCGTCATGGACTCCGGGAACCAGCTTTCATCAGGCGCGATGTACGGCGCGCTTGCTCGAGCAGACGTGCTCGTCATCCCCGTGCTCGAGGCGATCGACTCCGTGAGCTCCGCCGCTCAGCTGACCCGGTATCTGCGCAGGCTCGGCGGCGCGGCCGCGCAGCTGGCGGAAGGTGCGATCGTGCTGCGGATCGACGACGGCCGCCCCGCGTCCGCAGAGATCCGCTCCTACGTGGACGATGCCCTGGCATCAGCTGGTCTGCGCGACGTGCACCGCATCCCCTACGACCCGCACATCGCGGAGCGATCGACGATCACGCTCGGCAAGCTGCGGCCGGCAACCGTGGAGGCGTACACCTACGCCGCAGCAGCCGTCACCCATCGACTCAACAGCCTCGTCAACTAGCCAGGAGAGACAACCATGGAGAACCCAATCGACGGGATCATTCCCGATTTCAGCATCTTCGGCGCGGAGTTCACCCAGCTTTGGCAGAAGCTCTTTGCCGGCCTGTGGGGGATCGCGATCATCGTCGCAATCGTGTTCCTCATCCGCGGGCTCGTCGGAATGGCTCAGAGCAGCAGCAGCAACCCCCAGGCGTACAAGGAGGGCCGTACTCAGGCCCTCTGGGCGGGGCTCTCGCTGGGTGGCCTGGTTGCGCTGGGCGTGATCGTCGGCGCGATCATCGCGATCTTCGCCTAGGAGCGGAACCATGGCCCCCAGCAGGGATCAGGCTCCGCGCAAGCGGCTTCTGCTCACGGTCGCTATCGCCGCGGTCGTCGTCGCACTCGCCGCGGTGATCTTCTCCGTCTACCTCGCCACGCGAACCCCCGACGCAACCGCCGTCCCAGCGCCTACCAGCGACAGCACAACGCCGGCACCCACAGGGACCGGCGTTGACGCCTGCCTTGGCGGGGAAGAACTCACCGCCAACGCGATCTTCACCGCGCAACGAGACGCCACACCGACGCCGGAGGGCGCTGTCTCGTTCGCCGCGGCGTTCGCGCGGTACGCGCTGCAGATTCCCGCGCCGGCCGACGCGGCTGAGCTCGCTAGTTGGACGGGACTGAGCGCCGAGTGGTGGAGCCGTTGGGAAGCGTCCTCTCAGTCATGGAGCGGCCCGCAGCCTCTTGGTGTTACTACGGTCAACGGTGGGTATCGGATTGACGCATACAGCCCCGACGAAGCCGTGGTCACGCTCGAGCTTCCGTGGGTGGTCGACGGAGCGATCAGCCCAACACGAACGTTCGTCCCGACCGTGACGATGCAGCGAACGGTCGCAGGCACATGGTCGATAACGAACGTTGACAACTCCGGCGCCACCGAGGGGGGAACGCTCTCCGACCGGACCGACTTTGTGGATGGGTGCTGACTGTGTCCACTCCCACTCCTACGCCGTCACCAGGAGGCGGAAACTTCTTCGAGGACATCATCGGGAACGCCGGAGACATAATCGGCGGCGTATCTGGGACGGTCGGTTTCTGGTCCGATCCCTTCGGAAGCATGTACCGAGCCGCCCACGATGCAATCAAAGGCCTCACCGAGGACTTTTTGCCGGCACTGACGGGCGCCACTCTTCCCGATCTCAGTAACCCAGCTTTTCTCGAGACGTACAGGGTGAGTTTCACCCTGTCGCTCTTCGTGGCAGTGGTTCTGCTCGTTGCCCAGCTCGTGCGGACGGCTAAGGGGGACCAGTCCGGCAGGGACACGCTGCAGGCAATCGGCGTCTACTTTCCCGGATTCATCCTGGGCGTGATGTTCGGACCCCTTGCCGGAATGCTCATCGTCAACTTCGTTCGCGGTCTTAGCGATTCCATCCTCGACTGGGCCTATCAAGGCACGGCTCAGCAGCTGGGCGCGGACCTTGTGGGGGTCGTGATCGATGATCCCTCGATGTTCGCGGGCGGTGTAGCCATCGCTTGGATGATCGCGTGGGCCATGGTCATTGGCCTGCTCTTCGTTGTCATCCTGTTCGTCGTCCAACTCGTCACGCTCTACTTCGCGGGAGCACTAATCCCGCTCGCTGCCGTTTGGATCATCGACCCTACGCGGCGCGCTACGGGAGTGCGTGCGGTTGGCTTCTGGGTAGGGATGTTGCTCACTCACCCGCTGTTGTTCCTCCTGCTCGGGCTCGCCTTCCGGCTCATCGGATCCGCCGTTGTGACGTGGGGGAGTGACGGGTGGAAGAACCTCATCACTCTGCTCGTGGCGGTCATGGCGATGTGGGCGGCGGCGTTGTCGCCGTTCTTCCTGTTGAAGTACGTGAAGTCCATCACCGAGGGAGGACCCGCATCGGCCGGTGGCTCGGCGGGGCCAGCTATCGGTCAGCGGTCGCTGGGGCAGGTTACTGCGCAGAACACCGGTTCCCAGACGGCACCCGCTCCGGCAGCCGCCGCGCAGCCTGTGCGCGGCGCTGCAGCGCCGCAGGGTGGGCGTTCGCTTGGTCAGGCTGCAGCTGCTCGCTCCGGCGCTGTTGGCGGCGCCGATAGCGGTCGGGTCGTTACGGCTGGGGCGGCGGGTCAAGCGCGCGCCGGTATGGCTGCGCGCGCAGCCGGTGGGGTGGCGGCGACCGCCGCCGTCACCGCGGCGCAGAAGGGCTATCGCGGAGCGAAGGAAGCCGCCGACACCAGCGTTACTGCGCCTCAGCGTGAAACGTACGGAAAGGACCGACTGTGAGCGACGACAGCCGTTACTTCCTTGGAGGGGAGGGGGCGCACCGCGGCTTCTTTGGTGCGTCGGTGTCGCGTGAGCGCGCCGTGGGTATGGGCGTCGTCATTCTCGCCACGATGTTCTTGACCCCGATGTTTGGAATGTGGGTCATTGCTGCGGGGCTCGCTCTGGCCGTTGTGATCTTCTTCGCCACGATGAACACCCATCGAGGCAGCATTCTTGAGCGGCGCCAACGCCGTAGTCGGTGGAAGGCGCGCCAGACGGCCGGCACGGATCGATTCATCCCGTACAACGAGGGCCGGTGGGCGCTGCTGACAGACGCGCTCGAGCGGACCCGTAAGACCAAGGACAAGAACGAGAAGCAGGCCCGTGGTGACTGGAATCGCGAGTTGGTCGCGATGAGAGCAGTCCCGGACGGCGCCGATGGGATGGGGTGGCTGCAGTCCTCGCGAGGTGTGCCCGGTATCGCCTGGCATGGCCCGGTGGGGGAGCAGCCCTACTTGTCGGTCGCGTTCGCGCTCGGCGGTCAGCTGCGCGGCCTCGAATCTCCGGCAACCATCCGCGCCGCAGCACAGGCGTTCTCGCGGTTCCTGGCCAACTACGCCCCGGAAGGGTCGCTGTTGCGAACTGTGCAGCCGCTCACGCGGGTTCTGCCGGCAGACTCCGCGCTGCAGGAGTGGTGGCTGATGAACAACCTCGACGAGACAGCGCCGGCAGACGCGATGCGCTCATACGAAGAGGTCCTCATCAAGACCGGGCAGGGTGCCATGGTGCAGCGGCACTACATCGTTGGCCGTTGGCCGATCAGTGCGCAGTTCGTTGCGACTGCGCGCAAGTACGGCGAGGGCCGCGACGGGTGGCGCGCGCTTATGGCGATCGAGATTGAGGCCGTTGTGCGTGCTCTCAACGAGGCGCGTATGGGCACCGTGGAACCTCTCACCGCCCGCGGCGTCACTGCAGTGATCCGACACATGCAGAACCCGTCACGGCCGGTCGATTACATGGCGGCGCTCACGCCGATGGATCTTGGCGAAGCGAGCCACGACGAGTTCTCCGCGCACGTCGTCGACGGGACAGACCCGGAGACAGGGGAGCCGGTGCAATGGTGGCATCGCACAGCGGCGATCCGCGCGGAGAGCATGGCGATCGCTGAACGCTCGCCGCTGTGGCTCGTCGACGCGCTCATCGGACGCGAGTTGGATATCGTCCGCACGCTCTCGTTTCACATCGAGCTTGTGCCGGCTGCAGAGGCGAAGCAGGCCGCCAAAGGCGACGTCGTGAAGGACATGGCTGACCAGCTGTCCGAGACCGCCAACGGGAAGCTGGGGAACGACGAGACCAGCACTCGTGTTCTCGCGGCCCAGCGGCGCCGAGCGGATCTTTCGGCGGGCTCCCATCACCACGGCGCGAACTGGGTCGGATTCGTGACTGTGACGGCCACGAGCCGCGACGAGCTCGCGCGTGCGAGCAGGCGGCTCGCTGAGGTCTGTGAGACGAATCTCGGCATCGAACGGCTCGATTGGCTCGACTCTTATCAGTCGGCCGCGAGCGGTACGACGTGGCCGATCGCGCGAGGTCTGCAGCCGCGCAAGACGACGTTCAGCGCGGCCGCGATGAACATGCTCGCCGGTCGAGGCGATAAGGAGGCGATCGCGTGAGCGAGGACGTGAAGATCACGCGGCGCCGGCAGAGCGTCGATGACTCGAACCCGGCCCGCGAGGTGTCGCCCTACGAGCTTCCCGGGTCCCAGCTGCGAACCAAGACGCGCGCGGCCTATCGAGGGCTCTACGCACCCAGCATCGCCGGCGCCCCGTCGACGACGCGGCAAGCGGCAGTGCTGAACACAGCGCTCATCGGTCAACCCACCGGCACGCAGGGGATCGCGAACGGCCGTGACCAGCTGTCACACACCCTTGTCGCTCACGACCCGATCACCGCGTACAACGCGCGGCCGCGGCTGGTGTCGAGCCCTAACACGATCGTGGCGGGCGGTGTCGGCGGAGGTAAGTCGAGCTTCGTCAAGACCGTGTGCGTCGGGCGGCCGCTCCTGTTGAAGTATCGCCGTGCTGTCGTCTTCGACAAGAAGCCGCAGGGCGACGAGGGGGAGTATGCAGCGATCGCGCGAGCATATGGCGCTGAGCCGCTGCGGTTCACCCTCGATGGGTCAGGCTCGACCCGGCTGAACCTGCTCGACCCGCTCATCGTGCGCAATGCCGGCACCGCCGGCACCTACCGCCTGCTGCACACCATCGTGCGGATCGCGCGCGACAACGCGCGCCTGACCGAGTGGGAAGAAGAGGCGATCCGCGCCGCTCTCACCTCGACGCTCGACCGCTACGAGGGCGGCCGCACACCCACGATGAGCGACGTTCTGCCGTTCCTAGGAACCGTCCCAGACGAAACGCTGTATCGCGACCTCGCGCCCTCCGCGCGCGACATGCTGCACCACGCCGGCCTCGGCGTGCGATGGACGCTCACGGGACTGCTCGACGAGTACGCCGGCCTCCTCGACGGGGAAACGTCCGACACGGTGGATCTCACCGGAAAGCTCACCAGCTTCGATATCTCGCAGCTACCCAACGACGGTCCCGCGGTGAACGTCGTTCGCGCGATCGGCAACGAGTGGATGATGGGCCGGCTGCGCGGCTCAGCCAATAGGGGATGGGGCACCACGGTTGTCTACGAAGAGGGCTGGGACATGGTCGATGGGCCGACCGCTCACCTTCTCAAGAGCAACCAGAAGCTCTCTCGCGCGCTGGGACTGTCCAACGTGTTCGTGTTCCACAAAGGCAAGGACATTGCGCCGAACTCGCCCGGACAGACCGTCATCAGCGAGGCGCAGTCGATCTACATGTTCCGCCAGGACCGCCCCGAGGATGCCGCGTGGGCGGTGAACACATTCGACTTCGAGCCGAGCACTGCTGAGGTGCTGCAGCAGCTGGCGCCGGGGCACTTCATCTTCAAGTACGGGTCGCAGCCCGAGGTGCACGTGCAGCACGTTCGCTCCGAGTGGGAACGTGAGCTCACCGACACCGACGACGCGATGCAGATCACCGCGGAGGATGCCGGTGAGAGTCGCTAGCAGCCTGGCTGTCGGCGTCGCGGCTGTCGCTCTGATCGGAACGACGTTCATCCTCAGCGCCGTCCAGACGCCCCAAGGCAGTTGCGGGCCGGCCTCCGCGGCCGCGGTGCAAGGCGACGTCGCCGGCTACAGCGGCGAGCAGCTGCAGAACGCGGCCGCGATTATGAACGCGGCAACGTCTCTGGGGCTCAGTCCGCGTGCGCAACTGCTTGGCGTCATGACGGCCATGGGCGAATCCTCGCTGCGGAACATCGTCTACGGCGACTACGAAACCAGCGGCGTTCTCAACCCGAACGGCACCCGCACCACCTCGATAGGCCTGTTCCAGCAGCAGGACTCATGGGGGAGCCGGGATGACCGGCTCAACCCCACAAGAGCCGCCACGCTGTTCTACGAGCGCCTGGCGCGCATCGACGGGTGGGAAACCCTGCCGGCGTCCGAAGCGATCCACCGCGTCCAGATCAACAGTGATCCGGACCACTACGCCAAGTGGGAAGCGCCCGCCGTGGCCGTCACCACGGCGCTGGCCGGCGCCTGCACCAATCCCGCCTACGAACCCGCCAACGGCACCGCACCCGGCCCGTGGGGCGGATACAGCAACGGCCGTGTCGACGAGTCGCAGTTGAGCCCGATCCCGTGGGCGCCGGAGGAGCGTCTACGCACCGACGCCACGCGCTCCCTGACCGCGCTCAACGCCGCGTTCCGGCAGGCATTCGGCTACGACCTACCACTCAACGACACCTATCGCGACTACGACGACCAGGTGGAGGCCAAGGCCATCTACGGCGACGAAGCCGCCGCTCCGGGCACGTCGAATCACGGCTGGGCCCTCGCTATCGATGTGGGGACCTACACCCACATGCGAATCAGCTACGGCAGCGCCACGTACGCCTGGCTCACCGCCAACGCCGGCCGCTACGGATGGGTAAACCCTCCGTGGGCGGTCCAGGGCGGCGACGGCCCAGACGAGGCCTGGCACTGGGAGTACTGGGGGTCCCGCTGAGTCGGCGGCCAGCCGTAGAGGCTCCTTTGGGCTGATGCGAGGGGAGGAGCCCGCTACGACTGGCCGCTACTGTTCAGTCTTGGTGGTGATTGAGAGACACCCACAAGACGATGAAGGTATTAACCAGCACCGTCAGGGTGTTGAGAGTCAGAGGGTCCACGAGGGGCTCTCCTCACTCGCTCACTCGCGAAGCCATCACCTGTACCGTTACGCGACTCATTTACTGCGCCGTTTGACGTTCCCGTTTCCGAGACGTAAGATATTTCTGATTCTTGAAATAACTCCATATCTCTTCCCACTTCTACTACTTGGATGGACCTGGCTCTCGCGGCAACGAGAGCATCGGTACTGTCGGTTGTGACAGTCTCTTCCAGTATACAGGTGGGTTCAGACATCGATCAGGCTGGCTCTCCGGAGTCAGCCTTTTTCGTTTCAATGCCCTGGTCAGAAGGGGAATCTGGATGACTATCCGGCGCGTTCGCAGCGCGCCCTCACGCGCGTCGACGTCGACAATCGTGCGCCAGCAGCCGAAGCCCGCGAGATCTCGCCTGAGGCTGTCTCGCTACGTGCGAGCTCCGCGGTCGCATTGCACTCCGCGCAGTGGAGCAGCGTAATCGCTGGCTACTGATCGCCTCGGGCCGTACCCGAACGCGTGCAACCATGGGACCAGCGCTGCGCGGGTGGAGGGGCTGGAGGAAAGATGGGGAAGTGGCTTGGTGGCGTACTCACGGGTCTTCTGATCGCTGTTGGGGCCGGGCTCATCGTCGTGGGTGCGGAGCATGCCTGGTTCAGCACTCCTGCTGCAGTCGACACCTCCGGCGACGTGATCACGATGACGGCGCTCACTGAAATTCCCCACTTCTGCTCATCGATATTCCCCACCCTGGGTCGCTCCGTCGCATGAGGCGGGCCTCCCTCGATGCTGGTGGTCTTCGACCACACACCAGCCTTCGAGGGAGGCCCGTTCCTCATGCTCTCAGAGAGGAGCAGCGTGGATATCCACGCTCTACACAGGCAGGGATTCACGATCAGCGAGATCGCCCGCCGCACCGAACACGACCGCAAGACGATCCGCGCGTATCTGAACGGCGAGCGGCAACCCGGCGTCCGCGTCCAGGCGCCGGACCCGTTCGACGAGTTCGTCGACTACGTCGCCGCGAGGCTCACCGAGGACCCGCACCTCTGGGTCCAGACGTTGCTGGACGAGCTGCGTCCGCTGGGGTTCACGGGGTCGTATCCGACGTTGACGCGGCAGATCCGCGCCCGGTCGCTGCGGCCGGCATGTCTGGCGTGTTCGCATGTCACGAAGCGCGCGAACGCAGTCATCGAGCACCCGCCCGGCGAGGAGACCCAGTTCGACTGGCTCGAGCTGCCCGACCCACCCGCCGGGTGGGCGTTCCCGCGCAAGAATGCCTACCTGCTGGTCGGGTCGCTCGCGCATTCCGGGGTCTGGCGGGCAGTGCTGTCGCCGTCGATGGACGTCCCGCATCTGCTGGCCGCGATGACGACGCTGCTCACCCTGTTGGGCGGGCTGACGAAGGTCTGGCGGTTCGATCGGATGGCGACCGTGCTGCACCCGGTCACGAAGGACCTGACCCCGATGTTCGCCGCGTTCGCGAAGCACCACGGTGTTCAGGCGATCGTCTGCCGGCCCCGGTCGGGGAACCGGAAGGGCGTGGTTGAGAAGAACAACCACACCGCCGCGCAACGCTGGTGGCGGAACCTGGCGGACGAGCTCACCCTCGAGCAGGCGCAGGCGAGCGTCGAGGCGTTCGCCCGCAGCCAGGACGACCGACCTCGGGAAGACCTCGACGGGAAGACGACCGCTGCGGCGATGTTCCCGAACGAACGTCTCCGCCCGCTCCCGCCAGTCGTGTTCCCGGTGATCATCACCGAAGAGCGCACCGCGACCCGGCAGGCGTTGATCGACTGGCGCGGGAACCGGTACTCCGTCCCCCCCGAGCTCGCGGCGGCGAAGGTGATCGTCCATCAGCGGCTCGGCGTCGACACCATCGATGTCGCAACCACGTCGGGCGCGGTCGTCGCGAGACACCGGGTCGCTGAGCCCGGGCTGGGTGTCACGATCCGTGACACCGGCCACGTCACCGCGCTCGAAGCGATCGCCCTCGCCTCCGCTCCTCCCGGTCGCCCGCACCGCCGCAAGGAACGCATCCCACCCGGGCCCGCCGCGCTCCGCGCCGCCGCTGTCCTCACCGGCACCACCACGGCCCCGTCGACCGTGATTGATCTGGCCGCTTACGAGCAGGCCGCGAAGAACAGGAACACCCTCCGATGACCACCACCACGACCAAGGCCGCCGCTGCCGTCTACCAGCAACTGCGCGGCCACCTCCTCGACCTGAAGCTCGCCGACGCCGCCGAAGCGCTCCCGTCCGTCCTCGACCAGGCGACGGCGGAGGGATGGACCCTCACCCACGCGCTCGAGCGCCTGCTGCGCGTCGAGGTCACCGCGACCGACGCCCGTCGCCTCGCGGGCAGGTTCCGGTTCGCGAACCTCCCCACCGGCGCCACCCTCGACGACTTCGACCTCGACCACGCCTCCGGCATCGACCGGTCCCTGCTCGCCGAACTCGGCACCTGCCGCTACATCGACACCGCGACCAACGTGCTCCTCATCGGCCCGCCCGGGGTCGGCAAGACACACATCGCGACCGGACTCGGACACGCGGCCGTGAAGGCCGGCTACCGCACCTACTTCACCTCCGCCGCCGACCTCGCCGCCCGCTGCCACCGCGCCGCGATCGAGGGGAAGTGGGCGACGATGATGCGGTTCTTCGCCGGCCCGACCCTGCTGATCATCGACGAACTCGGCTACCTCCCGCTGCCTGGCGAGGCCGCGTCGGCCCTGTTCCAGGTCATCAACCAGCGCTACCTGAAGACCTCGATCGTGATCACCACGAACCGGCCCGTCGGCGCCTGGGGCGAGATCCTCGGCGACACCACCGTCGCCGCAGCCATGCTCGACCGACTCCTACACCGCAGCGTCGTCGTCACCCTCGACGGAGCCTCCTACCGGCTCCGCCACCACGCCACCGCAGCCGACGAACTCCGCCGCGTCACAACCGGCACAAACCTGCGCTAGCGTTACCCCGCGACCTGAGGAACTTCGGTTAGCAACTCTGGGGAGATTCGCTGAGCGCCGTCAACGACGCAAGACCCGCCCGAAACCACTGGCACGGAGGTGGTCTCCGAGCCCAGTTCGTCCCCTGAAGCTATCTCTGACCCACCTGAGACTGTCGAGACGCCTGCGCCTCTCGACAATCGGATCATCACCGAGGCCCGCATCGATGTCGTCGGCGACAAGATTGCGCCCAACGTCTACAGCGACACACCCGGCTACAACGCCCGGGTTTTTACCGCGGCCGGGGAGATCCCCTACAACGGAGGCTGCTATGCCCACTGGGAGCTCTTCAATAACGGCACGCTCTTGACCACCGGGGATACCAGTTGCAACGTCCAAAGAGGCTGGTCCACGGCCTGGTGGCCAAATGGCACCCGACTAGACAACGGTGAGGTTCGTGTGGTCGCGTCCATCTCGACAGACTGGGGCGAAACAGCGTCCGCGGAGGTCACCTTCACCAGACAAAGATCCTGATCAACGCCGTTTTTGTCATAACGTTGATTATCGGCACTTATACATGCCGTGTGGCGACGGCTCGACAAAGGAATGGAAGGCGACGGAAGCTCTAGAGCGACTGCAGGAAGCCTGGGAGTGGCTCTTCGGATTCGAGTGCGCCAGCGAGGCAGCCCAAACCATCGACGAGGTGGCGTCGGCAGTTTCGCTAACCGGTCCCTTACCGAACCTCACGGGCGAGACGTGGGCGCATCTTTAGGCGGGTAGCCGGGTGTTGATCTCGAAGTTCCGCAGGTAGTCGCGGTAGAGCTGTTGTGTCCTAACGCCCGACGGGAGCTTGCTTACGATCTGGCGGTACTCAGCACCGGAATCAGTGACTACGAACGCGTGTGACAGCGGTACCTTGGCTGCTGCGCGTCGATTGACCGCTTCCACGAAGTCCGACCACTGCGCGGGCTCGAAGAGCACGCCGTAGTGCGCGTCATTGGGAACCGACCACCCATTCGGGTCGATTGCATCAATGCGCGTTCCACGGGCACCGGCAACCATCCACAGCAGTGGGGCGATCGCGCTGAACTTGCGTCCGAGCGAAACCAGGTTTGGATCCTCGTATGTCAGCTCGAAGAACTCGATGTTCTCCTCGAAGCCCTCGGCCATAGGGAAGGGGTCAACGAAGCGGTAGTCGCCGACAACTGGTTTCCCTTCATATGTGACGCCGGTGACCGCTGCCTTGAGTCGGGGCTTTGTGATGTACTCGCAGATGCCGAGCGTCTCCCACTTCTCCGCTCCTGGGTAGACGCCATTTGAACGGAGCCCCGCTGCTTCGCTCTCCGAGACCTCGTTGTTCGTTACGGAGATGGAGCGGCGGCGGCCGTTGGTCTGACGGTTGAGACGCATCACTGCGTGAGCGGTAGTGCCTGATCCGGCGAAGAAGTCGAGGACCAGCGCGTTGGGCTTGTCAAGGAGGTAGTAACGGAGTGCGTCTTCCACCGCGTAGAGCGACTTTGGGTATGGGAACGAGCGCCGAGGCAGGAACTTCTTTAGCAAAGTGGACCCGTGCTCGGTGGCCGAGTAGGCGCCGTTCGTCCACATGGTCTTACCGACCTGCGTGCGAGTGCGGCCTTCGGCGTTAGTGACGATCAGGGCGCGATTTCTGTCGCGGCCAGTAACGACAAGCTCGCCTCGCTCGATGGCTGCCATGTGTCCACTCGTGAGGAAGGAGAACCCCCATCGGCCGGTGTTCTTGTTCCGAGTGCCGATCTTGATACGGCCCTCATCGAGGTATCTCCGGAAGGTGGGCGCTGAGAGCTGCCAGCATGCTTCGGAACCATCGCGCTTGATGGGCCACTGTGCGACGCAGCCGGCCGGGGGCGGGGGCGCATCGTCTCGGCTCACGCCAAGAGGAAGATGGTCCCCGCAGCCAGCGATCCGGCCTGTTTCCTCGTGAATCCAGATGGGGAAGAACTTCGCCTTGGTGTCTTGCCGGCGTGAGTTCCCACCAGACCGCTGGAACGGTTCCCACGCGAAGGACTTCGCGGCTCCGTTGGCGTCAACGAAGGATGATAGGCCGGGCATCGGATCGGTTTCGGTTCGGACCGGTTTCGCCGCTCCGATGTGGACGAACAGGAGTTGCTCGTCCACTCGGGAGAACTGGTCGACGATCGATGCACCGGCAGGGTTGATGAGCACGGTGACCATCTGCACCTTGCTGTCAGTAAAGATCTGTTCGAGCAGCAGTGTGATCCGGTGAACCTCGTTCTCATCGATCGCGAGGATGAGGACGGATTCCTTAGGGTTGAGGAGCTGTTTCGCGGCGCGAAGCCGCTTGTCCATCATGGCCAGCCACTTGGAGTGGCGGTCCCCGTCATCGACGTAATCGTTGTTGTACTTCCAGTCTCGCGCGCCGGAGTTGTAGGGCGGGTCGATGTAGATGGCGTCGACTTGGCCGGCGTACGGGTACAGCAGCGCCTGGAGCGCGTGGAAGTTTTCACTGTTAATCAGTGTGTGGAAGGGCCGCTCCGGGTCACGAACGACGCGGTCGGTTGAACGCAGACCCGGATACACGGGGTCCCCGAACTCACGAACGACGACGCAGCGATCACGCGGCTCCTCACGGGTCATTGTTCGGTCTGCCTTGTGGACCAGCGAAGCAGTGTTGTCAACGAGCGCGGTGACGATCCAGACGCCAGTGTCGTCTGTGACAGTGCGGTCGGCGGTGCCCTCCCGCATGACTTTGACCTTCGAGCCCCGGCGGACGCTCTGCTGTTTGTAGAGCAGAACAGACTCCGGGGCGTGCTCGTTGAAGACCAGACCGAATTGCCTGCCACCGGTGAGCTTCCGGACGGCTTCTTGAAGGGCCTTGCGTAGGTCTTCGTCCGGTATTGCGGCAACCAGATTGTCGATGTGCGCCACGACCGACCCCCCTAGTAATCGTGTCCGTGGTGGGCGTAAATCTCACCGGCGTCGTCTGCGTCTTTGCCTTTGTAGGCAAGGATCGCAGCTCGGACTTCCTCGTCGAGGAGGTCGAGCATCCGGTAGCGGCCGTCGAGGTGATCGACCACCTGCACCCGGTGGAACACGCCGAGGTGCTGCTCGACGTACTCTGCCAATCCTTTGAGTTTGCCAACGGCGTCGGTCATGAACGCCCCGTGCGGGTCCACGATGGAGGGCCGCAACACCCCGGCGGACACGTGCACGAAGATGAAATCGACGTAGAGGCCGTGCCAGCCATCCCACTTCTGCCATGGGATGACGAGAGCGTTCTTTGGCCGGTTCGCTGGGTTGCGGTACCAGGCAACTGCGCCATGGTCCAGTTCTGTTTCAAGGACGTGCTGTTCTAACGGGCGTAGGTCGGCTCGGTAGTTACCTGCCTCGTCGGATAAGACGTGGCGTTGATACGCGTGCCCACGCCGGTCGCCATTGGCTCGTGGCGGGATCGTGAAAGTGGTGCGTTCCGGGGAACTTGATTGACGCCGTACCCGGTCGAATTCTTCTCGTGCGGCTTCGGGGAGACGCGTGATGGCGGAGTGGTAGCGCTGTAGCCAGGTCGACACCAGCTCGGCTGCGCGACCTTCGACGCGAGGCCCCAGTTCGGGGTCCTGCGCGAGCGCAATGGCCAGGATCATCGTGTCGGTGACGTCGTCGTCGTCGCGTGCGTGGAGGGCTACGTACTCATCGACGAGGCCTTCGGGCAGTGCACGCCGAGCACGGGCCATGAGGGTGCGAATACCGCGGTCGTCGAGGACGAGTGTTGATTCCTCCGTCTCGGGGAACATGGTCGGCGAGCCGTACGTGACCGCGCGCTCATAGAAACGGGTGTTGGCCACGTTGGCCAGTCGTTCGGCGAGCAAGCCGCGAGTGTCAAGCTCGGAGCGGAACAGGTCAATCTCGCCGAGCAGTGTGTTGAGAGCTAGGCGTCGTGCTGCGGGTTCAAGGGGTTCAGTGTCATAGCGGAACGCCAGAAGGGCCGCGAGGCGGAACACCCGTGAGACGGCGCTTCCGGGGGTGCGACCGGGGATCGTGTACGTAGGGAGGCTTTCGAGTACGCCGAAGACATCGGAGCTGACGCGCGCTTCGACGGGCTCGAGCGGCTGTGTAAGGTCCGTCTTCGACGCGCTCCAGAGGTCCATCTGGTCTGGGGAAGGAGCGGGCCGGCCGCGTGGCACCGTGCTGGTGCTGGTGCTGGTGCTGGGGTCGACGTTGGGCGAGGGTTCAGCCAGCGTTGTAAGCCATCCTTCGACCTGCGCACGCTCCTCGGCAGCGGCGCCGTCATCGGTCGTAGAAGTGGTCGTTAGCGCGGGCGGCATGCCGGGTACGAACTGTGGGTTGCGGAGAAGGGGCACTTCGTCGGTGATGACCTCGGTGCCGGCGGCGATCCCATCGTCCCCAAGTTCGAACGCGCCAGCGATCGCGTCAACGGCTTTCGCGTCGAACTTCGGCAGGATGCAGTGCACTGCGTTGAGAGTGACGTCGGACTCGATGCGCCGGGCGAGCGGCGTGCGGACCATTCGACCCATGATCTGGGTGATGAGGTCCTGCTGCTTGGCGACGCGCATGCTCACCAACACTTCGGCTCGCGGGCAGTCCCAGCCGGTCGTGATCGCGGTGAGGCACAGGACAACACGAACGTCCTGGCGTTCTTGAATGTCCTCGGGCGGGCACCAGCGAATGCGATGCTCACCGGCTTCCGCAGTGCTGTGCGTACCGAAGACGTGCACGATGTTGTTCGGCTGCAAGCCGGGCCACTCATCGAGGATGGTGTTGACGTACTCCCCCAGCATTCGCGGCGTGGGTTTGTCCTCAACTTGGACCACGAGAACCGGGTTGATCTGCGGTTCGTTGGTGGACTGGCTATAGGTGGTCCACCGCGCTTCATAGTCACGTATCTTTTGGACGGCGTATCGGAGCAGCGTCGTCTCGGCTGCTTCGACGCCGCCAGTGTGGCCGAGGATGATCTGGTCTTTGAGAAGACCCGAGCCGCGGACGTCTTCTATCGGAATGGTGTGCGAACGGACTGTGCGGTTGCGGTCGTACATCTGCTCGCGGAACCGCTTCGGGGTTGCTGAGATGCCAAGAACGACTGGGACAGCCGGGCGGTCCGTCGTGCCACCCCCAATGATCTGGGACACGATGGTGTCTCTGGTCGAGCGAGCTGTCCCCATCCCTCGATGCGCTTCGTCGATGACGACTACAAACCCGCCAGGGCGCTCTCGGATCGTGTTCGCGATCGTCTCCCAGAGGGACCAGGTGCGCGAGTTGGTTCCGCTCTTGGAGAGGTGCCCGGTGACGTTCAGCTTCTGGATATTGAGGAAGTAGACCCGACCGGCGTCGAAGAGTTCCTGGTCGAACTCCGTTTCGATGGTACGAAGGCGATTGACGGAGAGGGCGGACGAGGCTGCCACCATCTTGTGGAGCGTCTGGTTGTTAAGCGAGAGGTCATCAGTTACCCAGAGGAACGTGGCGTCCTCGATCGGCGGGGTGGTCGCATCGCCGTCGAGTGCAGCCTCGATGACAGCCGTAGCGACGACAGTCTTGCCAGCTCCCGTCGGCGCGGCGAGGACCACTGCACCGAGTTCGGTCGGGTCGTCTTGGTAGGCGCGGTCCATCGACGCGAGGGCCCGGACTACCACCGCTTTGGCGGTCTCTTGGTAGTCGTAGAGGTCGTATTGCACTTGGGCCCTTTCACATGACGCGGCGAAGCAAGACTTTACAGGGCTACCTGCGGCCAGCCGCCGGTCGCAGTGCCCCACACGCGACGCTCAGCCCAGTGGAATTCCAGTGCGCGCGACACGCTGAGTCGAGCGTGGCTCGGTAGGCTCCGAGCGCCAGTAACCGTTAGGAGGGCCCGGACATGCCCCGCACCAAAGGCGCACTCAACCGCACACCGCGTGAGAAGGCGAAGGACACCAAGAACGCCGATCAGAAGCGCAAGCTCCGCGAGCAGAAGAAGCGGCTGAAGGAAGAGAATGCGAAGCTGAAGGCGCGACTCCGGGCTCAGCGCAAGGCGAAGTAGCCACGAGAGCACGGCCGCCTCGCCGCGGCTGACGCTGCTCTGACGTACTACGGCGACCTTTGTGCATGCCAGGTCACCACGGAGCACCCCACTGATCGGCGTAACGCCGGGGCGCGCTCGACGGTGGCCGGCGCTGCGCTGAGTCGAGCTCGTATCGGCTGTACAGCCGATGCCTCGGCATCGGCTCGTTTACAACGCCTTCGAGCAGGCCCGTTCGCCGCTCTCGTAGCCGGCCGCAATAGACAGCTGCGCGCTAGCCACCCAGGCATGGGAGGGCTAGCGCGCAGCTGTCTATTGGCTTCAGAGGCGGCGGCGAGGGCGACGCTCCGTGCTCTCCGCGGCGGCGGCCGCGGCGTTTAGAAGCGCGGTGTTGTTGAGAACCGCAAGTTCGTCCTCTGTGAGCACGACCGCGGGATCGAGGATGATGCGACCGCTCTTCTCGCGAGTGACGACGTACGCGTCCCTTGGGGACAAGGTCGCGAGGTTCAACCGCTTGCGTGAGTCGAGCGTCATAAATGTGCTGCTCATGGCGTGCGTTCCTTTTGCTTCGGGGGTCTAAGGCAGAGGGGGCTTCCAGGGGTACTTCCCTCCGTCTCGTCAATTAGGGTAGCACGTATGTGGCACGGTGGTACCACCGTATCCGTGTTACAAAGGTGCAGGTGGTACACTTGAGGTATGCAGCTTCCCGTCGACTTCTCCCCCACGGCTGATGACCAGTGGGACCACATCATCAATCACGACGTCCCGCTCGCGAAGGCGATTGACCCTCTTCTGGATGACATCGAATCCGGCGAGCTGGTCGGACAACGCCTCACGAACGCCGCGAGGTTCACGACTCTTCGGATGCCGGGACGCGACGAGGTGTATGTCATCTTCTGGGAGAACCGCGACGGTTATCGTTACGTGAACTACATCGGCAAACTTCCCAGCTAGCCGAGCGGTGTGACCGCGGGGGCCCACACCCAAGCCTTGTGCTCGGTGCCGGCGATCGTGAAGCAAATGGCGATTGCGGATGACGTCCAGCTGCATACTTCGGCGTCGACGAGGACAGGTGTCGCTCCGAAGCGCACCCACGCGCGCGCCGGCTTCGGTGACGGGTCGCGGGTGACGGGCTCGAAGTCCAGGTTGAGCTCCGCGCGACTCAGGGACTGCAGTGGCCCACCTGTTGCGGCCGCGCGCTCGACGAGGCGCTGATCCATCAGGCGGTCGTAGTGGTGTCCATATCGCTTGTTGCTCCCCACGCTCGCCTCCCAGCGATGCGAGGTTAACCCGATTAGAACGCATGTTCTAATATAGCGGTGTCGCACGAGTTCCGCGATGAGGTCCATCCGTAGCCCTGTCCAGGTGCTCCCGTCCGGGCAGATCACCACCGGCAGCTGTGTCGAGCCTGTCACCTCGGTCACGCGCCGCGCTGTCGCAGCTGCTTCGGGGTCCCCGTCGACGTCGAGCAGCAGGTGATCTATCCCCGCCGCCTCCAACGCTCTTTTCGTGAAGATGCAGGCGCCACAGCCCGGCCGCCCCAGAACCCTCACCGTTGCGCTCATCGTTCACCCTCTCCGCTCACTTCGGCTTCCAGCCGATGCCTCGGCATCGGTTGGTACTTGCCGCCTTGCACAGAGCGGAGGCCAGGACGGGGGTTCTCGGGGGTACGCCTCGGCGTTCCAGGCGTGGCGCGCAGCGACGCGGCAGGGTTGTCGAGGCCGAAGGAATCGCTAGCGATTCCGAGCCCGCGAGGTTCATCGGCCTGACCGCAGCGGCGTGCAACCCCTCTCGGCATCTATGTACGTTGGTGAATTGACACCTACGTGTCAGGCGTACGGGTACTCACAACCGGCGTGTCAAAGGCGTGCCTGGGCGTTCCCGTACGGTTACATGGCCTTATGTCCATGCAGGGTCCGACTCCCTATCGCCGCAAGCGCGGCACGATGGTCGACCCCGTGCGCGCCGGCTACGAGATTGAGCGCCGCACTAAAGATCGCATCGACGCCCTCGCTCTACACCTCAAGGTGTCGCCGTCCTATTTCCTCGAGCAGCTGGTCGCGCACATTGAAACCAATGTGCGCGGCGTGCCCGAGTGGTGGCCGGCCGTAGAGATCCAGGACGGGGAGTTGCCTATCGACTCGCCCTAAACAGAAGAGGCCCGCCAGGGGCGGGCCTCGAAGCTCTGTGCCTCATCTGTCGAAGTTTGGCGACAGGAACAGATGAAGGCGATGTGAGGAAGAACCGGCTGGGAGCCGGAGCTTCGTTGTTCCCACCAGGGTCCGGTAGGAGGTGGCTTCATAGTACCCGGAATCGGCGCAGATAGCGCTATACGTACGCCCAGCGCGCCCGGCGTGTCGCGTGAGGCCGTGCCGCCGACAGCGGCTGCAGGTGGCCCACGTCAGCGTCTGGGCAGCTGGGTGCTGCCGGCGCCCGAGGGCACGTATGGGCCGTTGCCGGCATGGTCGAGCGCGGCCGCGTGGTTCGACGCCGTGATGGACGCGCTGCGCACGCCTGAGGGTGAGGAGGCGCGGAGGGCGGCGAAGGTCGCACCGGACACGCTCTTGCGTGTCGCGTATGCGGATCGTGCGGCCGCGGATCAGGCGACGGGCCGGGGCGTGGCCACGGCTCATGAGACGGTCGCGGCCGCACTGGGGATGAGCGCTAAGACGGTCCAGCGCAGCCGCCAGCTGCTCGAGGCGCTGGGGCTTGCGGTGACGGTCGCTGAGGGGCGCTATCTGACGACGGCAGAGCGGCAGGAGGCGCAGCGCCGGCACGGTGGCCACCAGGTGCGTGCAGCGTCGACGAGGGCGCTCACGATGCCAGCTGCCGCTCGTCGCACGCCGCCGGTTGATGTTGCGCCGGAGAGATCTCGTGATGTGGAGAATGTCCACCTACCCTCCCGTAGGGGGGTTAAGAGATCTTCTTACCTTCCAGATAACTCACTAACGCGCACGCATTCGCGCGCGCTCGATGCCACCGCTTCGCGGCGGCGAGCTACGGATGTCCAGGAGGGGCGAAACGCCGTCAGACGCCCTCGCTCGATCGAGGTTCAGCGGCTCGCCGCGGGGCTCGTTGCGAGGATGCCGCGGCTTGCTCGAGGCGGGGTTCACATTGGACGGCTGTGTGACGTGATCGAACGTTTCGGCCTGGTCGACGCCGGCTGGACAGGTGCGGCTTTGCTGCACGAGATGGACCGTCGAGCGCAGACGTTGGGCCTGCGGCTGGCGCCGCTCGCTGCGCAACGGAGCCCACTCGGATATTTCACTTGGATCCTCAGCACGACGATTCCTGAGGGCACGGTGGCGCCGTCGAGATCGGTTCAGGCGGAGCGCGCTGCGCGCGCAGCTGCACGTGCAGCTGCGGAGCGAGCGGCGGCAGAGCGGCGGGCGCAGATTGAGGCTGAGGCGGAGGCGATCGACGCGGTGATCGCCCAGATGCGGGTGCGGTTCCCGAGACGTCAGATGCGGCATCGGTAGTACGTGTGAGTACTCACTGAGCGCGAATAGGTAAACGAACCGGATCTGCCAGGCTTGCCCTTGCCCTGCCCCCGCTGGCACGCTTGCGCGCTTCCCAACCACCCCCGCTCAACGTAAGTTGAACAAGGGTGGTTGGGAAGTAAATGACAGCGGGGGCAGAGCAAGGGCAAAGAGATGGATGAGATGCAATTGAGGAAGAAGGGAAGTGAGGTGGTGGAGGGCAAGAGTGATAACGAAGGCGGGAGATCTACGAGAAGTGAACGTGGGTGTTTCGCTGTGCTGGACGAGGTGCGGGAGTAGTTAAGCGAGGTGGGTTCTCGTCGGGCTGGTTGGTCAGATGATGGTGGCTGTGTGGCGGGGCCTGCTGGGGTGATGCGGTGAAACGCAGGGGGTTGTGAAGATGCAGATGACGTTGCGGGATGAGCGGATGCTCGCGTGGCTGACAACGGTGCGGTTGGCGGACATGGAGGCGGTGCGGTGGGCGCTCGCGGGGTTCGAGTCCGCGCCGCGGCCGGTGTCGCTGCGTCGTGCTCAACAGTGGGTTGCGCGGCTGGTCGAGGTGGGGCTGCTGGATCGCGGCCGGCCGACGTTTCGTGACGGGTCGATCGTGTGGGCGACCTATCAGGTAACCGGGAAGGCTAAGCCCAACCTGTTCAAGCAGACCACCCGCCACGAGGTGAGCGTGGCGGCAGTGTCGGCGCGGTTCATCGCGGGCGGCGCGGAGTGGCGCCGCGATCGAGTGCCGGCGTCGAAGAAGGAGCACATGGCTGACGGCGTAGCCGAACGCGACGGTGTGGTGCAGCTAGTCGAGGTGGAGTTGACCACCAAGACGCTGCAGCGCTATCGAGACATCCTCCCGGACCACGTGCGCCGCATCCAGGGCGGCGTCGAACGGGTGGTGTACCTCACGACGCCCGAGGCGGGTCGCGCGCTGACGCGCGAGGTGCAGCGCCTGGTGCACCCCTCCCTGCAGCCGCATTTTCTCGTGCTACCGATCATCGACGAGCGGGGCCGGCTGACCGACGACGGTTTCACCGGAGCGTGGGAGGAAGCGCCGGCGCCGGTGGTCGTGCCGGCGGCGCCGACCACTCCCCCGCCGCTGCCCAACCAGCTGCCCGTGTGGGGAGGTCGAGACTGATGAGTGACCAGCCGCGCACGCCACAGTCGGACCCAGCTTCCGACGCGCTGACCGGGATCGTCACGACGGTGCTGGGCGCCGTCGCCGCAGTGATCTTGCTCCCCCTCGCGATCCCGTGGCTGGTGACCACGATCGGTGGGTACGCGATCGCGAAGCGACATGCGTTCTGGATCACCTACCGCTGGCAGTGGGCCGTGAACACGATCGGCGTCATGGTGGTCGCCGTAGTGATCGCGTACGAAGCAGCCCAGATCACCGAGTGGGTAGGCTCCGGCGCCGCGAAGGCGTTGCTGGACACTGATCGGTGGTGGGAACCGCTGTGGGCCGGCGCGTGGCCCTGGCTGCTGCTCAACCTCGCGCTGGGGCTGCTGCTGCTGCCGGTCACCTGGTCGATTCGTCGTCGACGGATCGCGGAAATGGTGCGACGGCGCACCATTCCTGATGTGCTCACCCAGGAGCACATCGAGAGCGCTCGTAAGCGTGCTGCGGATCTCGTAAGCGCACGCCGGCTCGGCGTGCAGCTGGACCCGCGCACCGGGGCACTCTCGGCCGGGAAAGGAACGAGCATCGACGCGCCGGCAGGCGCGATCGCTCTCGTGAGCCGCGCGACTGTCTCCTCGTTCGCGGAGAAGTTCGCGGACCGGCGCGAGATCTCCGACTGGACCGATCCCGCGGGACGGTTCGTCACCCTTCCCGCCGCTGCGGGCGCGATCCGCGTCATGCAGCTGGCCGAGAGCGGCAGCGGCAAGACGGTTCTGATGCACCACGCGATCGTCGAGGTGCTGCGTCGAGGCTGGCCGGTGACGTTCATCGACGCCAAAGGCGACCCCGAAGATGCGGACGAGCTCGCGGAGCTCGCCCGCTCACTGGGATACACGGTGCGGATCGGCGAGCCATGGAATCTGTTCACCGGCACGACGTCGCAAATCACGACCAAGCTGCTGCGGACCATCCCCGTCAGCCACGGGGATGGAGCGTTCTATCGTCGCGAGGCGGAGCAAGCACTGCGCGCGATCCAGTCCCACGCTCCCCTCACGGGGATGCGCGACCTGTTCTCCCGCCTCAACGACCCGACGGACCACGTGCGCGACCAGACGCAGCTGAGCAGTCTCCTCGCGCCCGTCGACAAGATCGGCACGCTGCGCAACGAGCGCATCCGGGACACACTGCTTATGGCGCTCGAGCCCCTGGAGCCCTACCTGGCTGCCGCGGGCTGGTCCTATGGGGATGGCGGCGCCGATCTGACGATCGTTCCCCTCTCCCCCGCCGACGAGGCCGAAGCGCGCGTCGGAGATCTCATGCTGTTGGATCTGCGCCAGTGGATGACGACGAGGCTGCGCGGCCGCGACAAATCACCCGGCGTCGTGTTCGTCGACGAGTTCGCGCAGCTGGTCACAGCCGACAGCGACCCCGGCGACACCGCGGGAAGCATGTTCGAAACTGCGAGGTCCGCAGGGCTCGGTCTGTGGCTGGCCGTGCAGTCGGTCGCGGGGATCTCCAACGACGAGACGCGGCGAGAGCGCGCACTGTCCAGCGGCGCCGCCCTCATCTTCGGACGGTCGAAGGCGCCCGAATCCGTCGTCAGCTACGCCGGCACGGTGATGCGGCTCGAATCTTCAGGTGCCGCCACGGGCGACGAACTGCGCTCCGCTCGAGCACAACACACCTACGTCGTGCCGCCGCAGGACGTACGCCAGGCGAGCATCGGGCAATTCTGGCTCGTTCAGAGCGGCGGACTCCTCAGCGGCCGCGCACTCCCGCCCAGAAAGCCGGCCACTCCCCCGCGGAGGTGACCTCCCGGGTCGCGCTCCAGATGTCATCCTTCGCGGCGGCAAGCCGGCAAATCCGTGAGAGGGAAGGAGCGCAGTGATGAGCGCTAAATTACGCGGCGCGCGCTCGGGAAAGGACCCTGATCACATCTCGTCAGATTGCTCCGCGAAGCGCACGTCGACGCTGAGGGCTGTCAGGACGTTAGTGAGTGTGCGAAGCGTAGGATTTGCGGGCTCGCCTGAGACCGTGAAACCTCGCTCGATCGTTGCGTATGTCTCCGTGGAGATCTCCGCGGCTTGAGCGGCTTGTTCCTGTGAGAGCCCGGCGGCAAGCCGTGCTTGATAGACGATGTCCGAGAGCTGTGCGGCGGACGCACGGTGCCGTGCTCTGCCCATGTTCGGGTCGCGATCGGGCACAGCATCAAACACCCCCATATGCCCAGAGTGGCCCAGTGCACCAGCGGCTGCGACAGATACCTGTGGATAGCGCGACGGAGTGGGGTAAAGAGGCTCTTCGGACATCCGGTGGGGGGGTCATGGGGTGAGTCCGCCGGCGGTGAGGAGCATGCGGAGGCGGTAGTTCTCGCGGTTGCGATAGCCGCGGGCGAGGCGGCGGTGGAGCTCGATGATCCCGTTGATCGCCTCGGTGCCGCCGTTGTTCGCGCGGCTCGTGGTGAAGTACGCCAGGAACGCTGAACGCCAGCGGCGGAGGGTGCGGCCGAGGCGGGCGATCTCGGGGATCGGGCAGGTGTGGAACGTGTCGACCACCCTCTCGGCGATCCGCCGCCCCTCGGTCAGGTCCTTCGCGTGGTAGGCAGAGCGCAGCTGCTGTGCGCACTGCCACGCGACGAACACCTCGTCGTGCGCAGGATCGGCCTCGATTGCCGCGGTCAGCCGGATCCGCTGCTTGTCGGTGAGGTTCTCGGCCCCGGCACGGAGGATGGTCTGAATCCCGTAGAGCGGGTCGCCCTTCCGACCGCGATGCCCGAGGGTGTCTTGCTGGACGCGGCGGCGGACCTCGTCGACGGCGGCGGTGCCGAGCTTGACGACATGGAACGCGTCCAGCACAGCGACCGCGTCTTCGAGCGTGTCATCGATCGCAGTCTTGTAGCCCGCGAACGGGTCCAGCGCCGCCACCTTCACGTTCTTTCGGAACGCTTCGCCCCGCTCGCTGAGCCAGGACGCGTATGCCTTCCCCGATCTGCCCGGCACGAGGTCGAGCAGCCTGGCCCGCGTCTTCCCGGTGCTGTCGCGGCTGAGGTCGACCATGCCGGTCAGTTCCTTCGGGCCCCGCTTGCGGTGGTCGACGTGATGCCAGATGTGCTCGTCGACGCCGAGCGTGGTCACGTTCTCGAACCGGGACTCGTCGGCTGCCAACCGCACCAGTTCAGGCTCAACAGCCCGCCACACCGTCTTCCACGATGTCCCGAGCTGACGACGTAGTCCTTCGATCGTGGCGTGCTCGCGGCGCAGCTGCCCGATCGCCCAGTCGACGGCTCGCCTTGTGAGCGACCCGCGCCGAGCGACCAGCGAGGGAAGCTGCTCCACGAACGTCTTCTTGGCACAGCCCACGTCGCCGCATCGCCAGACCCGTTGCCGCCAGACGATCCGCACCCGCGTCACGCCCGGCACGTCATGCAACACTCGACGGCGGCGCCCTCGACCGATCGCCACGACCCCGCACAACGGGCACCCGGTCGGCGCCGCCGGTGTCGAAACGGTGACGATCAGCAGCCCGTCGCGGCGGTCAACGTGCTCGACATGGACGCCGTCGAGACCGACCAGCAGATCGCAGCGGTAACACGGATCAGCGGCAGAGCGCGCGTCAGCGCACCCCGAAGTAGGGTGAAGCACGTCGAGGTCCTCGTGATGGATCAGCAGTTGGCGCTACTGATCCTCGGGGACCTCGACCCCTACCCGCCGACCATCACCCGGCGAGCCTCACCCCCACCGCATGTCCGAAGAGCCCCCAATTCCCTTGGTCACCCCGGTGTGAACCATGCACCCCGGGCGGGCCATCCCCGTATCGGTGCACACCGTGCGTAGCGAGCTTTCCCGGAATCTCCTTGTGTCCTGGCGTTAACACGGGTGTCGTAGCATCGCATTAGCACCGCGACCACTCCTGAGAGTTGCACCCGGGATGAGGTGAATGCATCGTGACGGCACCGGGGTATGAGTTCAGCGTCTGGGAGCGCTACGCCACCGAGTTCACACTGGCTTTCGGTGACAATCCGTCGCGCATCCGGGCGGTGCGGGTGGCCTACTTCGAGCACGAGTTCGATGTGGACTTGATTGCGCAGCTCAGCGGTTTTCCTGTTTGGAGAATCCGACAGGCGTTGTCCCAGGGACTTCCACAGGCGAGCTGAAGAATCGTCGACCAGAGTCCCAGAACTGCTCGCCCATCTACCATCCCCTTGCGGGCACTGCGCGGTGAGGGGACGTCAGCGTGCGACGGTTCGGCCCGGGCGCGATGTCTCCCCTTTCACGTCTGAGTGGCCATCGGTCTGATCGGGCCATGAGCAGGATCAGTTTCGCGCGTCGCCCCCGCCCTCTGGTTCCGCGCTGCGGGCGTCATCGTCGTGGCAGGCTTCTTCGCGTCGTTGGTTACCGGTGTCTGCTGCCCCGGCGCCCCCGCCAGCGGAACATCGACGTGCGGAACGTTCGAGCGCTTGACCGCCGGGATCGACAGATCACGTGGCTCTGGCTCGCACGGACGGTCATCGTAGGCGCCATCGCGGCGCTCGAGGTGGGCGTCTTCGGTCGAGTCACCCTTGGCCGACTTCCTTGCGGGCATGGCACTGTTCGGGAGCTCGAGCGGACGCAGGGAGGTCATGAAATTGCCTTTCGCGGATAGCGGAGGCGATGAACGCTGCGTTCACCTATGGTTGGGGTCGTGGTCGCATTGCGCCCATACGATGTGCGGCGAACCCGAAAGGTGATCACCGGCTACATGAACTCGCCCCTCAACGAGCCGCCGCTCGGCGGAACCATCGACCACATCCTCTCGATCCTGCCGTCGCTCGTACCGAGCGCGCAGCGCGTCGCCCGCATCTGCGCCGAGCGACCCCACGACGTGGTCGACATGTCGGGCGCCGACCTCGCCGAAGCCGCCAACACGTCGCCGGCCACCGTCAGCCGCACCGCCCAGGCGCTGGGGCTGCGCAGCTTTCAGCACCTGCGCATGCTGCTCGTGCGTGACCTCGCCGCCGACGCCACCGCCGCGCCCGACGCACCCGCCGGCACCGAGGGCTTTCTGCGGTGGCTGGCCGAGGGGCGGGTGGGATGCTGCAGACCGCGCTCGCCTCGATCGACCCGGTCGCGTTCGACGCCGCTGCCGACGCCATCGCCCGCGCGCCGCGCCTGCTGATCTCGGGCACCGGCGCCTCGCACGCCGCCGCCCAGGCGTCGGCCGTCGCGTTCGCCGTCAACGGCCGGCCCTGCGAAGCGCCCGCTGACGGCGTGGTCGCCCACCTCACCGCCCGCGTGCTCGCCCCCGGTGATGTGTGCCTCATCGTCAGCTCGAGTGGCGCCAACTCGGTGACCCTCGCGGTTGCGGACGCCGCCGTCGACGCCGGCGCCACCGTGATCGGGGTCACGAGCTTCGCCCGTACCCCGCTCACCACCCGCGCCGACCACCTGCTCGTCGCCGGTGCGCGCTTCCAGGCGTGGGATCAAGGCATTCTCGGCAGCGGGCTCGTACAGCTGCTCGTGCTCAACGCCCTGCAGATCGCCGTCGCCGACCGCATGAGCGACGCCGCCGACCGCGCGCGCCTCGCGGTGCGCGAAGAGGTGCTCGACATCGTCGCCGACGACGGCTCCGACGCCGAGGCATCCGACGTGCCAGACGTTATCGACCACGGCGATGGGCGTTGACACTCCGTTTGCAGGAAATTCACTTTCCTCGATTGCAATAGCTCTGCAAGCGGATTTCGCGGGAAGGCCCCGGTTCGTCAGGTCGCTTGCAGAAGGCGACTCATGGGAACGATCCAGCTCTCTGGTGTCGGTCGCTCCTTCAAGAGCACCGCCGCCGTCAGTGATATCGACCTGATCATCGAAGACGCCGCCGCGCAGATCACCGAGTCCACCGGTGCCCCCTCGATGAGCGCGTCGTGCGTGATCACCGGCGGCAGCTGGTGCATGCAGGGCCTCTTCCTCTCGAACGGCGCCCAGGTGCTGAGCGATGACCGCACGACGATCGAGTTCGGCTCGGACGCCGCGATCGATACGGTCGCGACCTTCACCGAGATGTACGAGGACGGCGTGCTCACCAACGAGGACTTCACCAGCCAGTACGAGGCGTTCGCGCAGGGGAAGACCGCGATCCACGTCAACAGCTCGGCCCTGCAGGGCGCGTTCATGATGGGCGCCGAGGCCGGTGGCTGGACCCTCGACGCTCACACCCTGCCCGCGTTCGGAGACCAGGCGGTCGTGCCCACCAACTCGGGCTCGTTCCTCGCGATGTTCGCCACCGACCCCGCCAAGCAGGCCGCCGCGTGGGAGCTCATGCAGTTCATGACCAGCCCCCGCGCCTACGAGATCATCTCGACCCAGATCGGGTACCTACCGCTGCGCAGCAGCATGGCCGACGAGGGCGGACCGCTCTATGACTGGGTCGAAGCCAACCCGCTCGTGAAGCCCAACCTCGAGCAGCTCGACGCGCTCGAGCCGTGGGTGTCGTACCCCGGCGACAGCTACGCCCAGGTCGACCAGGTGCTCGCCACCGCCATCGAAGACGCGGTCTTCTACGGCGCCGACCCGGCCGCCACTATGACCGAGGCCGCCGAGCGCGCGCAGGGGCTGATCGAATGACCATCGACCTCGACCTGACGCCTTCGGCGACGGATGCCGCGGCCGCTTCGTCGCCGGATGCCGCGACCGCGGCGCCTCGTGAGCGTCGCCACGCCGTGGCCGGCCTCTACAACCTGCGCGACACCGGCGGCTACCGTGCAGCCGGCGGCACCAGCCGGTGGGGCAAGCTGCTGCGGTCAGATGCTCTGCACCGCATCGACGCGACCGGTCGCGACCGGCTGGCCGAGATCGGCGTCGCCCACATCATCGACCTGCGCGGCGGCGACGAGCGCGCCACAGCGCCGAGCGCGGTCGACGGGCTCGAGGTCACCGTGCACCACCTGCCCGTGTTCGACGACGCCGACCCGGCCGCGCAGGCCACCACGCACGTCGGACTCGTGCCCGTCTACGACCACATCGTCGACGAGCGCGGGGCGCAGCTGGTCGACGCGATCCGGGTGATCATCGCGGCTGACGACGACGACGCGGTGCTCGTGCACTGCACCGCCGGCAAAGACCGCACCGGTCTCGTCGTGGCCTTCGCGCTCGCCGCCGCCGGGGTCGACCGCGACGACGTCGTGGCCGACTACGCCGCCACCGCCGAGAACCTGCGCGGCGAGTGGTCAGACGCGATGACCGCCGTCTTCGAACAGCGCGGCATCGAACTGACCGCGGGAATGGTCGAACTCATCACCGAGAGCCCCGCCGAGGTGCTCGAGGCGCTGCTCGAGCGCATCGACCGCGAGCACGGGTCGATCAGCGCCTACCTCCTCGCCCACGGACTCACCCCCACCGAGCTCGAGCGTCTCACCGCCGTGATCATCGACCCCGCCGCCACCGCGGTCTGATCGGAAGGAACACACACCATGTCGCACATCGCGAGCCAGCATCCCGCTCCCGAGCACTTCATCCTGCATGTCTCTGACACCCACTTCGTGGGCGACGGCGACCTGCTGCACGAGCGCATCGACAGTGACAAGAACCTCGCAGAGCTGTTCGACGGCTTCACCAAGGCCAACGCCCGCCCCGAAGCGATCGTGTTCACCGGCGACCTCGCCGACACCGGCCGCCCCGACGCCTACGAGCGCCTGCGGGCCATCGTCGAGCCCGCCGCCGAGAAGCTCGGTGCCCAGGTGATCTGGGTGATGGGCAATCACGACGAGCGCGTCGCGTTCCGCCGCGGCCTGCTCGACGAGGAGGCCGACCAGTCCGAGCCCGTCGACCGCGTCTACGACGTCAACGGTCTGCGCATCATCGCGCTCGACTCGACGGTGCCCGGGCAGCACCACGGCGAGATCAGCGACGAGCAGTTGGCGTGGCTGCGCCGCGAGCTCGAAGTCCCCGCGCCCGACGGCACCCTCATCGCGCTGCACCACCCGCCCGTGCCGAGCCCGATCGGGCTCATCGCCCTGGTCGAGCTGCGCGACCAGGAGCGCCTCGCCGAGGTCATCCGGGGCACCGACGTGCGCGGCATCCTGGGCGGTCACCTGCACTACTCGACCACCAGCACGTTCGCGGGCGTGCCCGTGTCGGTCGCGTCGGCGACCTGCTACACGCAGGACCTCGCCGTCGCCTACCCCGGTGCCCGCGGCCAGGACGGCGGCCAGTCCTACAACCTCGTGCACGTCTACGGCGACCGGGTGCTGCACTCCGTCGTGCCGATCGGGCAGTTCCCGACCGTCTACGAGATGACTCCCGAGATGCTCGAGGCGTTCATGAACATGACCCCCGACGAGCAGATCGCCGCCGTCAACGCGTCGGCGGGAGAGTAGTCAGCCCGTGAACAATAATGTCTCGTATCTACATCTCCTCGAACGGAGCAGTTCATGACGGATTCCACGCTCGGCGCAGTCTCTGCGACCGCGATCACGAACACCAGGGTCTTCGACGGACACAGTCTGAGCGCCCCCACGACGGTCGTCGTCCAGCCCGACGGGCGCATCGGTGACGTATCAGCGGATGCGGTCGTCGTCGGTGCCGCTGTCGTCAACGCGGAAGGTACGGTGCTCCTTCCTGGCCTGATCGACTGTCACATGCACCTGAAGGGGCGCGAGTCCCTCGAGACGCTCGCCACGTACGGTGTCACCACCGGCCTGGACATGGCGACATGGCCCGCATCACAGTTCCAGTCGTTGCGGGGACTGAGGGGAGTCGCTGACTTCCGCACCGCCGGCATGGCGGCGACATCTCAGGGCAGCACGCACAGCCGCATTCCGACCTATCCGGACGTCGCGCTGGTCGATTCCCCCGACAAGGCGGAGCGGTTCGTCGAGGTGCAGGTGGCAGACGGGGTGGATTACATCAAGATCATCGCCGATCTGCCCGGTCCCACCCAGGACGTGCTCGATGCACTCGTGGCTGCTGCGCACGCGCGGGGGCTCAAGGTCATCGCGCACGCAGCCCTGTACGAAGCTGTGCGTATGAGCCTCGCTGCGGGGGCCGACATGATCACCCATGCTCCACTCGACCGCGCGCTCGACGATGCGACGGCTGAGACGATGCTCGCCCAGGGCACGGTGTTCATCCCGACCTTGACGATGATGAAAGGCGTCGCCGCGAATCTCACCGCAGCGGGCGTTCCCGGTGTGAGCTATGCACACGCCCACGAGAGCACGCGCGCGATGCATGCCGCGGGCGTTCCGGTCCTGGCCGGCACCGACGCCTACATCGGGTCCTTCACACGGGCATCGCCGCCATACGGCGAGAGCATGCACGACGAAGACGCCTACATCGGGCTCCTCGAACGGGCAATGCCGCCATACGGCGAGAGCATGCACGACGAACTCGCTCTGCTCGTGGACGCCGGCCTGTCAACAGCCGAAGCGCTGCGCGCTGCCACCTCGACGGCCGCGCACGCGTTCTCACTCGACGATCGGGGGGCGATCACCCCCGGATTGCGAGCCGACCTCGTGCTGGTGGACGGCGATCCGCTCACCGACATCGCTGCCGCGCGTCGCGTTCTGCGTGTGTGGTGCGGCGGCATCGAGGTGTGAGGGCGTCCTCTCGACCGCGGTGTCACTCCACGGCGGTGTTCGCGCCGTGGTGCCACGCGAGCACCCGGTTCTCGACGACGATGAGCAGCAGGTTGAACACGTACCCGAAGATCCCGATGAGCACGATGCCCGACCACATGTCCGTGATCGCGAACGACCTCTGCGACTGAAGAACGAAGACGCCGATCCCGTTGCCTCCCGCCATCATCTCGCTCACGACGACCATGATGAGCGCGAGCGAAAGACTCGTGCGCATTCCGGCAAAGATCTGCGGAGCTGCCGCGGGAAGTGCGACCTGCAACTCGTAGCGGAACCAGTGGATGCCGTACACCCGGGCGGTCTCGCGCAGTCCGGGGTCCATTCCTCTGATTGCAGCTTCGGTATTGAGGAGCACGGGCCAGAGGCAGATGAAGGTGATCAGAATCACCTTCGCGGTGTCGTCGAGGCCCAGCACGATGATGACGAGGGGAATCAACGCGACCGCAGGGATCGCGCGCAGGAACTCGAGCACGGGTGCGAACATCGCCTGGAGGCGGTGCGCCTGACCGAGAACGAACCCCACGACCACGCCGATGACCACAGCGCCGATGAACCCGATCATCATCCTGGAAAGACTCGGCAAGACGTCGCTCGCCATCCGCGCGAAGAGCCAGTTCTCCTGGAAAGCGACTAGGGCGTGTCTCCCAAAGGTTTGGGCTGGTCGCTGGAACGCTCGGTGTGTGTCTCGAACGGAGTTGCTGACTGATGCGCAGTGGGAGCTGATTGCTCCGTTGATGCCGTCCTCGCAGGGGCGTCGTGGTCGGCCGTTCGCCGATCATCGCACCGTGGTGGAGGGCATCATCTATCGCTACCGGACCGGGATCGCGTGGCGGGACTTACCCGGGTGCTTCGGGCCGTGGCAGACGGTGTGGAAGCGGCACCGCCGCTTCAGCGGTGATGGGACGTGGGACAAGATCCACAGCGTCCTGCTGGCCCATGCCGACGCCGCCGGGCTGATCGACTGGGAAGTCTCGGTGGACTCCACGATCAACCGCGCCCATCAGCACGCCACCAACCTGCCCCGGGACACAGGGGGACCTGACGAATTACACGAATCTGCGCATCGAGCCGCCTGATCACGCCATCGGCCGCTCCCGCGGCGGCCTGTCGACGAAGATCCACCACCTGTGCGACGGGAACATGCGGCCGCTGGTGATGCTGCTCGGGCCCGGGCAGGGCGGGGACTCCCCGATGTTCGAGCACGTGATGAACGCCCTGCGGGTACCGCGCCTGGGTGGGGGCCGGCCACGCACCAGGCCCGACCGGGCGCTGGGTGACAAGGCTTACTCTTCCCGGGCCAACCGCAAGCTGTTGCGCCGGCGCGGCATCCAGGCCGTCATCCCCGAACGCGATGATCAGATCGCCAACCGCAAGCGCCGCGGCGCCAAGGGTGGTCGCCCGGTCACCTACGACACCGAGGCCTACAAGCGCCGCAACGTCGTCGAGCGCGGATTCAACATCTTCAAGCAATGGCGCGCCTTGGCCACCCGCTACGACAAACTCGCCCTGACCTATCGCGGCGGCGTCGTCCTACGCGCCATCACCATCTGGCTCAAGGCTTTAAGAGACACGCCCTAG
>MDSZ01182880.1_pt1 | contig 33169 bp, 26 predicted proteins | sample 811201 | NCBI WGS metagenome assembly MDSZ01 (sample SAMN05326647, study PRJNA326480) | marine metagenome | isolation source: seawater | place: Indian Ocean: North | collected 2010 | reverse complement strand
ATTAATACGTTTTTTGTGAATTATTTGAACCGCACCGTCTGCACCCATTACTGCAAGTTCAGCACTAGGCCATGCAATATTGTAATCACCTCTGATATGTTTTGAGCACATCACATCATATGCTCCTCCGTATGCTTTTCTTAGAATTACTGTGAGTTTAGGTACTGTAGCCTCTGAAAATGCAAATAGTAATTTTGCACCATGTCTGATAATTCCTCCCCATTCTTGAGATGCTCCTGGGAGGAATCCTGGAACATCTTCTAAAGTAAGTAGTGGTACATTAAAAGCATCACAAAATCTTACGAATCTAGCTGCTTTGTTTGATGCATCAATATCTAAACAACCCGCTAAAAACATTGGTTGATTTGCTACAACTCCTACTAAGTTCCCATTTAAATGAGAGTAACCAATTACTATGTTCGGTGCCCATTCTGATTGGACTTCTAGAAATGCACCATCATCCACTATTGATGAAATAACGTCTTTAACATCATATGGTTGACTTGGATCAGAGGGTACAATATTGATTAAATCATCACAAAGACGATTAGGGTCATCTTTTGATTTTTTGGATGGAGGTTTCTGAAGATTATTTGCAGGCAATATTGAAATTAACTCTCTGGCTATGTTTATTGCATCTTCATCATTTTCAGCAATGAAATGAGATACTCCTGATTTACTACTGTGTGTTGATGCACCTCCTAGGTCTTCAAAACTAACAATTTCATTTGTCACTGTTTTGATAACTTCAGGTCCAGTAATGAACATATGTGAGGATTTGTCAACCATTACTACAAAATCAGTAATTGCAGGAGAATATACAGCACCTCCTGCACATGGACCCATGATTAAACTAATTTGTGGGATAACTCCACTTGCTCTTACATTCCTAAAGAAAATTTCAGCATAACTTCCAAGACTTGCTACACCTTCTTGTATTCTAGCCCCTCCACTGTCATTTAATCCAATTACAGGAACTCCTGTTTTTAGTGCCATGTCTAATACTTTACAAATTTTCAATCCATGCATTTCTCCAAGAGATCCTCCATAAACAGTAAAATCTTGTGCAAAACAGTAAATTGGTTTTCCTCCAATTTTACCATGGCCAGTAACAACCCCATCTCCTGGAATAATATTTTTATCCATATCAAAATCTCTACATCGGTGTTCTACTAATGAATCAATTTCATGGAATGTGCCTTCATCTACTAATAATTCCAATCTTTCTCTAGCAGTTAATTTTCCTCTTTTATGCTGTGCTTCAACTCTAGCAGCACCTCCACCAGCCTCTGCTCTTGCTTTGCGAGCACGCAAATCGGATAGTTTCTCATCGTTAGGTGGCATGCTTTCATACCCCACAGTCAGCATACGCCTCATATTGATTTTGTATGATAGTTATAAATTAATGCAAATAGAGGATATTCAAAGAAACTATTTGAAAGACCTTTACTTAGGCACAACATGGATGACCGCCTTCGCATAATAATCGCTAAGCCTGGATTGGATGGACATGATAGGGGTGCAAAGGTTGTTGCGAGAGCATTAAGGGACGCTGGACATGAGGTAATTTATACAGGACTTAGAAGAACTCCTGAAGAGATTGTTAGGACTGTAATTGATGAAGATGCAGATTTTCTTGGTTTATCTTCATTATCTGGCGCCCATAATTATTTGATTCCGAAAATCATTGAACTATTAATAGAGTCAGATTGTGATGATGTTATCGTTTTTGCTGGAGGTATCATTCCAGAAAAAGATAGGCCTGATTTATTTTCTAAGGGAGTCAGGGCTATTTTTGGCCCAGGAACTTCAAGTGTTCAAATGTCTGAGTTTGTTGAAACAGCATCAAAAAGAAAAGTAGAATCCTTACCAGTTGGTTGTGGTGAAGACACAGATTGGCAATGGAATTAGTGATGTGTTAATATGGATATTAACAAATTAAAACAAGGAGATAGAAGGACATTATCAAAAACAATAAGTTTAATTGAAAATGGTGAATTTAACAGTGCAGATTTAAGAAAAATATTCCCCGAAATAATTTCAGGAGACGTTTGGGCTATTACAGGTTCACCAGGAGTTGGGAAAAGTTGTATCTGTGAATACTTAATTGAAAATTGGTTAAATTCAAATTTCAAAGTTGCAGTCTTAGCTGTAGATCCTTCATCTCCTTTGAGTGGGGGTGCATTATTGGGTGATAGAATTAGGATAAATAATTCAGATAATTCAGATAATTTATATTTTCGTTCATTAGCAACAAGAGGACAATCAGGAGCAATTCCAAGTAATATTATTGACATTGTAAATTTACTTTCTGCCTTGAAATATGAAAAAATCCTTATTGAAACAGTTGGAGCAGGCCAAGCAGAAGTTAGGGTCGCAGCAGTTTCACAATATTTATTGTTAGTAGAGGCACCAGATTCTGGAGATATGCTTCAGGCTGAAAAGGCAGGATTAATGGAGTTGGCAGATATCATATTAGTTAATAAATCTGATTTAGAAAGAGCAAATGAAAAGCAAGAGCAATTAGAATTAGCATTAAAATTATCTGATCATATACCCCCTCCTATCTTGATGGTTTCTGCCAAAGAAAAAAGTGGTTTTGAAGAATTGTTTTTAGAAATGAATAAAGTATCTAACAATAAGAAGTCTAGTATGATTAAAAGTAAAATATCATTATCTTATGCATGGGAATCTTTGCTTTGGAAACATAAAGATATTGATGTGATTATTAAAAAATTAGAAGCAAATGAGATTACACTTGATGATGCTATAACTCTCTTAAAGGAGGGATTGTAAATTGTTTGATTTAGAAGGTAGAGCGCATTTAGAAAACACGCTTGGAGGTAGAAACGGACATTTGTTTAGGAGAATTGTACATCTTTCAATGATGATATTCCCAATCTTGTATTATTGGCATGGTGAACAGATTAGTGAAACCCTTTCAAAAGTAATTAATTTAGAATTTTCTAGGGAGGATTTAGTTACATTTATTCTAGTATTAATTATTATTATAGAATTAATAAGATTATTTTTTGGAATAACAATTTTTGGTCAAAGAACATATGAGGCAAAACAATTTTCTGCGCTAGCATGGGGAGGAATTTCCATTTGTTTATGTTTATTATTTGCACCCCTTGGTGGCTATAATGGTTCATATATTGGCCTACCAATAATTTTTACAATTTCAATTGTGGATCCATTGTTAGGAGAAACACGTAAATTTATGAAATCTACAAAATTAATTATTTTTCTAGCATTAGTAGTTTCAATGATAATTTGGATACTTTCTTCAGTTTTTCTTGAAACACCACTTTGGCTTACTTTGATTATGCCTCCTTTAGCTATTGCTGCTGAATGGCCTTCTTTGAAATATATTGACGATAATGCAACAATGATATTAGTTCCTCTGGCTGCTTCATTAGTGTTAATGTGATTAATTATTTTAAGAATGTTGAGTTATATTTACATAACGTCTTCTCTACGTTTACAATATGTCCGACAATAATGCCGATGAGAATCCTAGTGAACCAACACAGGGATTGTATTTATTCTCATTTATTTTTGCTTTCGCGGTAATGTGTTATATCATGGTAACAAAAGGAAATTTCCTTGCTTAGATTCATTTTTTGTGGAGATTTTTATGTGTAGCATAGGTGTAATGCTCGGCTCTCCTGAAGTAGACGTATTGAATAAAATGAATAAAATTCAATCTCATAGAGGGCCAGATGGATCAAATGTATGGTATGATGATAAATGTGGTTTTGCACATAATAGATTAGCTATTGTCGACATTCAAGGTTCAAATCAGCCAATAGTCTCTGATGAAGGAGTTGTATTAATCCATAATGGTGAAATTTACAATCATGATAAAATTAAACAAAATCTATTATATTCCTGTAAAACTAAAGGAGATAGTGAATCAATAATTGCACTTCATAATAAATATTCAAAAAAAAGTTCTTTTGAACTTATTAAAGAAACATCACTTAAATCAGGAATATTAGTTTCTAATGGATTTGATGCTAAGGGTAACCCCGCAACAAGACATATTGAATGGATTAAGAAGTTAGATGGAATTTGGGGATTTGCACTATGGGATTCAAAATGTAATGAATTAATAATTTGTAGAGATCCTATGGGTGTTAAACCATTAATGAGGACAATTGTAGGGAATTCATTATTAGTTGCCAGTGAATTAAAAGCCTTCTCAGCACATCCGGAATTCATTTCAAAATTTGATTTCAATGCATTAAACCTTAGGCTTGCTTATGAATATCCATTAGATAGAACAACATTGATTGAGAATGTTTACCAAGTAGGTGCAGGAGTTATAGAAACATGGAGTCTTGATAATCTTAATCGTCCTGTTTTGACAGGTATTTCTAAATATTCTAATGTAAAGAATAAAGAAAATAAAAGTTGGACTCAAGGAAAAAATATACAAAAATTACTTGATAGTTTCAAATCTAGTTTAGTTGATCGTTTAATGTCTGACGTCCCAGTAGGAATCGTTCTTTCAGGTGGATTGGATTCAAGTTTAGTAGCTGCATTAGCACATGAAGCAGCAGAAAAAGCAGGAAAAACAGTTCCTGAATGTTGGACAGTTGCAGATTCTGAAGATAATCCTGATTGGATTGCAGCAGAGCTAGTTGCAAATAAATTTGATCTTAAGCATCATCAACATATTCTTGAGGATAATTCATTTGAAAGGATATTACCAAAATTAGTTTGGCATGGGGAAGATTTAGATGTTACAGTACTTTTTTTCCAACCATTATTTGAAAAAATGTCTAAACATGTTAAAGTTGGTTTATGTGGTCAAGGTGCAGATGAATTACATGCAGGCTATCCAAGATATCGTAATTTAGTTCAACATAGGGAGACCTTAAATCAAAGATTAAAAAATATTAGGTTCCAATTAAGAAAGGAAAAAATAGGCTTACATTCATCTTGGGATGATGATAATTTAAATCCAGATGAAATATTTAAATCTCTTAATTCTACTTTAGATTTTGAAATGCAAAGAGGACAATTGACAAATTTCCAATTAAGACTTGTGGATCGCCATTCAATGGCTCATGGTTTGGAAGTCAGAGTTCCATTCTTAGGTAAAACACATTGGAATGAATCAAGGCAGATACCTTTTGATTGGAGACTTTCATCTAATGCAAAACATGGAGATGAAAAATTAGCTCTAAGGCATGCAGCAAAATTAACAGGATTGCCAACTTCAATTACAGAAAGAGCTAAATTACCAGCAGGCAAGGCAACATCTCCTTCTTTATTTGATAAATTTATTTCTGAATATGAATCTTATTTGGACCCATTAAAAGAGAGATATGTTGAGCAGAGTAAGTTATTAACTAAGCAGCCAGAGTTGCTGTTGGGCTTAGGTTTATTTGAATCGTTAATTATTGGGCAAGATGAATTTAGTGCAAATAAAACAGTTGATGAGATATTAAGTAATTTAATTTGAGGGTTTGTAATGTTAGATAATATATTTCAAAATTTAGAAAATATTAATGATTTTGAAAAGTGGTTTTTGAAAAAAACTGAAAATATGGAGATGCCCATATATGCTAGTGTAGATGTGCGATATTCTGGTTGGAAGGTATCAGTTGTAGATGCTAATTCATTTCCAGCAGGATTTAACAATATTTCAAAAGATTTGATTCCTAATTTGTCAAAATCACTTAATGAATACTTTAGATGTATAAATTTAGACATTAAACATATTCACATATTGCCAGAATCTCATACTAGAAACACAGCCTATGTAGAAAATATTTTAAGAATCAAAGAGATTGTTGAAAAAGCAGGTTATAATGTGACAGTAGGCGCGTCTGAATTAAATCGGTATAAATTGTTAGAAGGATTAACAGAAGATGTTGAATTAAGTACAGTTGAAATTAATGATGAGGATAATATTGAAATTAACGGATTAATTCCTGATTTAGTGTTGTTAAATAATGATTTAACAGGTGGAAAAATACCTGGCCTTTCTGGCACTGTTCTCCCAAGAAAAGAGATGGGTTGGTACAATAGAAGAAAATCAGATCATTATAGGATTTTAGAAACCTTAGTTAATGAAGTATCTGAAATATTAAAAATTGATCCTTGGTTTTTAATGCCTATGTGGTTTGTAAGTGAAGATAAATGCTTAGAATTAGATGCTTGTATAAACAAATTATCTAATGATATAGACAAAATGATTGCAAAAATTAAATTGAAATATGAAAAATATGGAATAGATTCTGAGCCTGTTGTATTTATTAAAAATGATAGAGGCACATATGGTTTAGGAATCATTTCAATAAAATCTGGAAATGAGATTAGGAATTTATCTAAGCGTATGATAAAAAGGCTAACTTATGGAAAAGGAGGTGCTTCAGCTGAAAATTTCCTTATTCAAGAAGGAATACCGACAAATCTCACTAGTGATTCTTCAGTAATTGAACCAGTTGGTTATACTATTGGTGGAATGGAATCAAATTGGTTTTTCAGATCAAATTCCAAAAAGAATAAATTTGAAAATTTAAATAGCCCATCTTCTATTTTTTTACAAGAAAATCAATTAAGTGATGGAATTATTAATTCAGAAAGGAAATATTGGTTAAATTTAGTTTCAAAACTATCATATCTTGCAATGGGGTTAGAAAGTATTCAAAAGTAATATTTTTTAAAATCAAAGCGAAATAGTATTCAAGTCCCCTACTTTAACAAATAATAATGAAGCAAACAATTTCGATATTAATGATTTTTCTATTTGCTATTTTAATTGCACCAACTGTTAGTTCTTCAGTTCCCCTTGAGATTACTGAATTTAATGATATGGTTTTGGAATATAATGAACTTATTTCAACTAATAATTCTCCAGTATATACGGTTGATCATTTTTCAAATTTTGATGCAATTAATGATAATGCAGACGGCGTTCATCCAAATAGAAATGGAGATCTGAAAATGGCAGCTGCATGGACAAATTCATTACTCTCAACAAATTTAAATTTAAGTAAAAATTATTCAATTATGCCTTTAGGTGATTCGATAACACATTTAAATTATCGATATGATTTATGGTTGAATCTAAAAGAAGCGAATGTTATATTTGATTTTGTTGGAAATGAAAATCATTTGCCATGGGGGGCAGATGAATCTAATCTTGAATTTGATTCTGATCATGAGGGACATGGTGGTTGGAGATCAGATCAGATATCCTATAATATTGAATCTTGGGTTAAGCTAAATACTCCAGATATTGTATTATTTCATATTGGTACAAATGATCTTGCTCAAGGATATTCTCCCTCTCATGTAATTGAACACATAGGAAAAACAATTGAAATACTTAGATTATATAATCCTGATATAATTATTTTTGTTGCACAAATAATTCCCTATGATCTTGAAGTAAATGTAAGTCAATCTGATTATTTATTTGGAGGATTGGAACTAACGTTTTTAGTTCTAGGGTTACTAATGATTGGAGAAGTGATTAGGAAGAATTATTTTAAGGCTAATTAATTATCTTCATCAGGTTCTTTATCTTCATCAGTCTCTTCCATTCCAACAATTTCATAGTTTGATGGAAATAATGCAATAACTATTCCAGAAACCAAACATATAGTAGCCCAAATCCAATTTGCTTTAGTAAATAATTCTAGTGAAATAGCAACTAGAATTAAACCACCAAGATTAGAAGTCCAAACTAAACTTTTGAATGTAGAAAGACTAACTCCTTTAGTTTCCTTGTTTCTAACAGGGCCAAATTCTCCACCAAATCTTTGAGCATCCGTTTTAGCCATATATTCACCTTTCAATCATTGAAATTGCATCTGTTGGGCAAACCAATACACATAATCTGCATCCTGTACAATCATCTCGAATTATTCTTGCTTTCCTATTTGATGGTACTTCAATGAGTGGGCTTTTAATTGCTTTATGAAACATTTCAATTGCATCATCATCACATACGGTTGGACATTGATCGCATCCAATACATGCATCTTCGTGAACATATGCCACCATATTTTCTCCAGATTTTATTTCTTGTAATTTTTTACCTTTTGCCTTATCCATAATCATACTAATTCGAGATCTTTCTTGCTCCATTCTTATTTGCAACTCTTCTCGAGTAGTCATATTATCATCCTCTTAATCAAATATTTATTATTAAGCTTCAATCTTTGTTGCATTTTTTTCCAATAATATTTTTTCATTATTTTTCTTTTCATTAACTTGATTTGCTAAGAATGTAACCACATCTAGAATTTCAAAATTATGTGTTGGATCTCCTTCAAATTTAAGGCATTCAAAATGGCTAACACATTTTGGACATGATGTTAGCATAACGTCTGCTCCTGTTGCTTTTACTTCTTCAAAGCGTTCTAAACGGATTGAACGACTGTTTTCATTACAAGACATCATACTTGAAACACCACAGCAGAGGCCATCTTCTCCATGGTGTTCCATTTCTACAAGTTCAACACCTTCAACGTCTTTGATTAAATTTCTTGGTTCTTCATATAATCCTACTTGCCTTCCAAGTCTACAAGGGTCATGGTAAGTTACGGTGGTTTCTTGTTCAGTTTTTAGATTCATATCAAATCCATTTTCTATTAAGAATTCTGTTGTATGCATTACTTTGATATTTTCTAATTCATAATCTTTAGCAAATGTTCTGAAACACTCTGCACAACTACTTACTAACGTATCTATGCCACTTTCTTTCAATTTCTTTTCATTATATGATTTTAATTTTTCAAACACTTCAGTCATTCCTTGCCATTTTTGGTCATGTCCACAGCATTTTAGGAAGTCTCTTCCAAGATAAGTAACTTCTTCACCCATCTCTTCGAATAGAGTAAATGCAGAAGCCGTACTTGCACCTAAATTCATTGAACCTTCATTAACATGGCTAAATACCATTTCTTGATCTATGAAATCAACACAACCAGGATAATATCCAATGTTTGAATCAATTGGGTATTCTTCAACAGGAATGAATGATTCATCAGCACCTTCTTCAATTTCTGCATTTAGAACAGCCCTTAAGATTGTATGTGGGATTTCAGCCTCTGGTGCAGTACCTACGGTTAATGATCTTCTTATGTCTACGTATGAGTCATAATCAACTAATTGTGGGCACACATTAGTACAAGCAGAACATGTAAGACAAGTATACATTGGAACTCCATCGTCTTCATTATTCCAAGTATTGTAAATGATGTTTAATTTATCACCCGCATTAAAGAGTCTTACAGGACATGCATCATCACAAAGGTCACAACCGTAGCATTTGTTCATTTCATATTCATATCCTCTAGCCATTCCCCTAAGTACAATAAATGCAAGAGCTCCTAAAGTAAGACAAGGTATGAATAATGAATAAATTAATTTAGCATCAAGACTTTTTGGATTTTTCTTAAATCCTGGATTAATTAACATCTCGTACGATGATTCATCATCTTCTAATGAAAGATTTACAGATTGACCTTCCATTGAATGACCGTCAGAATATATTAGTAGAGGTTGGAATGCAGAAATAGATGCAGTATAATTAGTGTATACTTGAGTGCCTGCTTCAATACCCTCTGGGTCAACATGTAATTCCCATGTATATTCTCCAGGTGTTACGTGCTCTTCAATATCTAATGAACAATCAGAACTCAATACTTCTTCTGAATTTTTGTAAAGAATAAATGTTGATGTAACTGTACCAACGTTTCTTATGCTTGTTTTAGCACTACAACTCATTTTTATTGGGACGCTATCAAGTCCCATGTTGGTAATTGTAAGAGTTCCTTCTGTTTGGTTTTCAGAATTACTGAAACTTTCAAGAATTGAACCTTCTGTAGTAATTTTATTAATGTTTAAATCAGGGTTATGATGGTTATTTACATCGACAAAATCAATGATGTATTCGTTTGTTGGTTGATATAATGCAGCGTTGTATTGAGAACTCATTTTAGCACTTATTATGGTTCCTTCTTCAGCCCAATCTGTAGTATATTCAATTACATAGTCAAGAGGTTGATCATACATTTTTTCCAGAGTTTCAATATCATCCATTGCTCCAAGTCCTCCTGCTTCCCAAAAGCCTCTCTCATAGTAATCAAATGTTGAAACACTTACTAAGAGTGCAATTACAAAACCACCCACAATCAAGTTCTTACTTACATTAGGAGTTGTTCTTGCACCAATACTACTTACTAAAAATGCCCTTGCTGCAAAATAAATCAAAATCCATATTAAAATACCTGTAAGAACCCAAGGAATTGTATTGAATATTTCTGCAACCCATGGTTCTCTAACTCCACAAATTAATTCTCCGTGATCAACGTGACATGAGTCAGTTCTATTTTTTCCATATAAATCTAGGAAGATATTGATTGAAAACACACTGATAAACCATACATGTGCAAGATATACAACACCTGCAGTAGCAAACCAAGGATCTTCAACACCTCTTTTTGCGGTACCTCCAAGGATTGGAGGTAATGCAAGGATACCAACTGGTAATCCTGTAAGCATAATTCCCCAAGCACCAGCATTTAGTGGATATACAGGTTGATTGAAAAATGATCCAATCGGCCCCATCGGAATATCAATTTGAGGTAAATATTCACCCCATCTCAAGTATCCATAACTGAATAATACATACCAATCTGGGAAAACAAAACCAGCTTGTGCAATAGGATCAGCCGCAGAATGTAATGGAGGTGGAATTAAATATCCATAAAATGTTAATGTAGCCATGATTGATAAAAATATAATAGTGTCTCTTAACACTTCATGAGGCCATAATAAATGTCCCATAAATGTCCGTTTTCTAATTTCAGAATCATCAGAATCTAGTAATTTTTCTTTTTCATTCATGTAGGTTTCTGCAACTCTACCTAAATTTCCTAATAATCCCATAATATCTCCTCAATCAATGCGGCTCCGCAATTCCTTGTACCCATACAATGAATAAATGTACGATAATCAATGTTGTAACTACAACTGGTAATATGAATACGTGAATGAAATACATTCTTGTTACAGTCGCGCCAGATAATGAAGTCCCTCCAAACATCAATGTTGCAACTTGTGGACCTACAAGAGGAGTTGCAGCGGCCATATTTATTCCAATAGTGGCAGCACCAAATGCTAATGCATCCCATGGTAATAGATATCCAGAATATCCAAAGAAAATTGTGAAAAACATAAGTCCAACACCAATTAACCAATTCAATTCACGAGGATTTCTGTAAGCTCCTGTAAAGTAAACTCTGCACATGTGTAGGAATACTGAAGCAACCATGAAGTGTGTAGCCCAATGATGGATTGAACGAATGATGTATCCAAATGGTAATTCTAGCATGATGAATTCCATTGATGCATATGCAGGTGTAGGATCAAGCTCAAGATTTCCTCCAGGCACGTAGTAAATACCGAGTACAGTACCAGTTATTACAAGTATTATGAATGCTAAGAATGAAATTCCTCCAAGACAATAAAGTGGGTACCAATACCAGATAATTTTTAATTTGTATTTTTCAGCATGCGTGAGCGGTAATTGCCTGTGCATTGTATAAAATGTATCTCTACTCATAGCCCAATAATCTTGTAATCTAAATCTTGTATCTAGCCATGAGAAAACCCAAAGGAATGATCTTTCTGCTACTCCCATTTTTCCTGATGATTCTACAGCTCTTAGAATCTCTCTTCTAGGTGTTTGATCATTTTCTTTACGTAGTGTTAATGCTACTAATACACAGACAATCGCTATGAAAACCCAAAGAACCCAAAACATCGTATTCATCATCATTACCTCAATCACAAAATGTTAACCAGTCTACAAATTCAGTTACCCCTTCAATTACTCCCCCATTAATATTAGCAGGTATTATAGGAATTCCCACTGGCGCTGGCCCTCCTACCTTTTTTATTCCTGCAAATTGGAATGTTTGACCTGTTGCACGATTTCTGTTCTCATTTACTTCTAGTGCTGTAGGATCAAATCTACTACTATGACAAATACAAAATAATTTATTGCCCCCTTCTTCAGTTCCTCCAGGTGCCCAACTATCTTCTGTGAAATTATTACTTACTAATTGCCATCCTGGAATACAACAAAGATGAGGGCATCTTCCAAAAGAGATTATAATTCCATCGTTTGGAGTAATAATTGGATGTTCTTCTGCTAAATCTTCAAAATGACCTATATATTTTCCAGTAGCGTCAACACCCTCTCCAAATTGATATCTAGGTACATTCACTTCTAGTGCTTTTGACTTATTTTCATTATGTGGGACATATACTACATTTACAGGAACTCCGTTCCAAAGTCCTGATGCTCCTGCCATCCCAGCAACGCTTTTTGAAGCCTCGCTAATGAATTCGTCTAATTTCATTTCTTGTAGGTGTTTTGAACCATACCAAGCATCATCTTCTCTTCCTTTCGCCCAATATTTAACAGCTAAATCTCCACCACCGCCACCACCTCCAGGCATTAGTATTGCAGCGAAGCCAATAACTCCAAAAGTTGCTGCAAGAACCCCTGCGGCTGTATTAAAACCATACCGTATAAACTGCCTACGATCAATTACTGAACCAAGAAGTTCCTTTTTTGTCGTGTTTTTACCAGGAATCTTTAGTTCAAAATCTCTACTCATCAAATCACCTATACTTTGTATTCATACCAATCTTTTTCGTGTTTTCTTTTTGAATGTTCTGGAATAAATTTGTTTCTTTCATGTTTTATTACAATTAAGTCAGGTAGTACCCATTTTTGATATACTATGGCCATAATGATAATTGTACTTAATGACAAGAAAAGATGGTAAGATAATTGTTGTTGGTCCCAACCGTTCATTAATCCATAAGCCATTGTACCTGTCCAATAGGTTACCCAAAATATTCCCCATATGAACAATAAGGAAACTAGTGCACTACCTCCTGAAGGAGATATTGTTGCTTTAACAATAGTGCCTGGTTCAGCAGGAGTAAATACTCCATGATCAACAGCCCTTTGGAAATCTTCCTTTTCAAGATCAACACCTTCTAGTGCTTTTTTAGCATCTTTTATACTTATTTTCCCAAGCGACACTTCATGTAGTAACTTTTCAAGTAAATCAGTTGCCATTATTGGTCCCCCCTTCTCATATGTTTATATCTTAATTGCAATAAATTGGTTCTGCCCGTATAAGAATGACTAAATCCATAACGAAGCATAAATCCAGAAAATATGATGACAATGATTACTGCTCCAAATCCTAGTAATCCCAACCAGTGTGCTCTAAATTTTGCACCCATGTCGTGTAAATCAACATGTCCTTCATCTGCAGCAGGTGGTTCGATAGCACCATCTCCTGAAAATATGGCTCTACGAGAATCTAAAATTTCAGCAGGAGTTTTTTCTGTACTTTCTGGGATGTGGAATGTAACTCTGTTCCACATATCTCCTAAATTAGCATCAGCACCATTGACGCTGTTTAATGAAATCCAAAATGTAACTTTTCCAGTATTTTCTTCTGGAGCAGTCCATGATATTGTCCATGCACGATTTTCAGATCTTGCCCCTTCTTCAGTATGCGTTAATGTTGAAGTATTATCCTCATAATTTTTGACAAAATCTTCTGAACCTTCTGCTGCTCCAAGAATTCCTGCATCTACTGCCATTGAGAATCCTCCCGTGTTTCCACTAGCTTTATCTGGCCCCCCAATTACCTCTAATCTCATGGTATATTCTTGATTTGGAACATATTTGTAAGGTACATCATCAACAAGTGCTGTTACTGAATTACTAGGGTCTGTTCCGTGACAAGTACATCCGCCAATTGCTACGTCCTCAGGGCCTCCTTGAGCACTTTGATCTCCTCCAATTCCTCCAGGGAGTGATGAAACTGGAGCAGATATTAATAATAGCGTAAAAACCAGAAAAAAACAAGATAATTTTCGGTTTATAGAGAGCATCTCTTCACCTTATGGTGAGGCGACTTAACTTGACCCAATAAACGTTATTAGTTTCATTGCAATTTTTATTGTAGAATTTACATGTTTTTTTTGAAGCAAAAACGTACAAAGGTCTAATGGCCATCGATGACTGGAGGTAACAATGTCTGGGCATGATTTTCGGAATATTTACAATCTTTCTGATGAACAATTAGAGGATTTAGATAGGGCTGAAGAAATGTTGGAATCACAACACCTAAACAGTGCTGAAACATTATTATTAGAGATGCTGAAAAAAGATCCAAAATGCATACCAGTTTTAAATAATTTAGGAGTTCTTTATGGAAAATATTTTTTAGAATATGAAAAAGCAATAAATTACTACAATCAAGTATTAGAATTAGAACCTAGTAATGAGTGGGCTAGAAGCGAAAGACGCAGGTATGAAAGATATACAACATATTGAAAAAAGGTGATTTTATGGATAGCCAATCATTATTGATATGCGGCATTGGTGGGATTGGATGTAATTGGGCAAAAAATGCTCATAAAAAATGTAAGGATTTGTCTGATTTATTATTGATAGATGGAGATTCAAGATCACTTGATGAATCAGCAGAAGGACATCTTTTATCCCTTGGAGACTCAAATTCTATAGATGGATGCGCAGCCTTAACTCCACTTGCAAATCAAAGAATGTTGGCAAATGCACCTTTGACTTCAAAAGTACTTTCAGATGCAGAATTAGTTGTGTTGTTAGTTGGACTTGGAGGAGGTAGCGGTTCAGGTGCTGCTGCTGAATTCGCAAGGCAAGCTAGACGTTCTGGATGTTTGACAATTGCAATTGCAGCATTACCTTTTGAGTGTCAAAGTTTGCGTAGGAAAATAGCCCAAAAATCTCTTCAAGAATTAAGAAGTACTACTGATGTTTGTGTGCAGGTTTCATTAGATAGGTTGGCAATAAGATCGAGAGAAAGGGGTTTAGATTGGCAAAAAGATAGTGGATGGGTTGAAGATTTAGCGACTGGAGTAATACAAACATTAGCAAAAGTCGGTTTAATTAATTTAGATTTGATGGATTTAAGATCAATAGTATCTAGGACGGGAGGTTCTACTATGTTTGTAGCACAAGGAAATCCGGATAATCCAGAGGAATTATTTTCAAAAACAATGAAATCTCCATTGGAGGGAGTAAGTATGGCTGGTGCTACAGGATGTTTGATTCAAGTCGAAGGAGGACTTGATTTGACATTAGGTCAAGTAGATTCAGTAGCCGAAGCATTTACGAAAGGATTGGATTCTGAAGCACAAGTTATTTTCGGTGCAAGAGTAAGTGAAGAATTAGAAGGGATTGTTAGGGTGGTTGCAGTATTAAGTGGGTTGCCAATAAACACACTATAATCGGGAAGTAACGAAGTCCTTACATGATTGTTTATGCATTGCTAATAATGCGAACCAGGTTACCAAATGACCGATTCCAAAGATGCTTGAAATATCTCCTTCAAGGCCAACTGCTAGCATCGTAACACTGCCTGCATAACCAAAGCCAAATGCAATGCCCCAAAACAGAACATTTTGTGGAATAAATAATTTGTAATTCGGCATACCTTTAGATGAAATACTCCATATTGACATTACTACTGTAAAGATCATTAAAATTACTTCTTCAAATAAATTAAAGGACAACATTTCCTCTGAAACAAACCTTCTATAGACACTTAGTAAATGCCAAGATGCAAAAATATGCAGTGCAATTCCCCAATACAAATCTATTTTTTCTCCATCTTTTCTTTTAATTAATTCTATTCTTGAATCTTGGGAATAGCGTAATATTAATCCTTGTGAAATTAAAGTAATAATCACTACTATGGGTACTCCATATGTGCTGTTTAAACCTTCTCCATCACCAAATAAACTAAGCATTGTTGTAGATAATATCGTGGCCGTAATTCCTACAATTACAAGTTGTATGATCGAATTTTTCTTTATTGTTACAGTTGAAATGTTTTCATCGATTTTTATTTTGTCGTCAATCCATAACCCTACAGAATTTTTGTAAGAAAGCGCTTGTGAAAAACTCCAAAAAATAAACAATGATGCAAGAATGATTGGAAGTATTTCTCCGATTTCAGAGATCAAACCTTTTTCGCCTATTAGTGCTGAAAGAATTAGAAATATTATCCCTGAAATAATTAAAGGAATTGAAATAATTTTAATTGTTGAAATAAATTTTTCAAATAATTTCTGTTTTTTTGATTTTTTTTCACTTGTTTCTGATTTTAAGATATTTTTTTCTAAATATTTTCGGGTATTTTCATTTAAACCTAGTAGGGCAGTCAGTCCATATCCTATCATAAATGAAATAAAAGCTATTGAACTTTGACTAGCACTAATTATATTTCCTTGACTAAATACATAAAGTAAAGGTGCAATAATCACAATTGTCATAATATGGCTTCTTCTTTCTTTTGCAAGCAAATCCTTTAATATTGAAATGAGGGTAATTTTACCAATATTAGAATTGTTGGATGTTTCAATATCTCCCATTAATCTATGCGTGAGTGTCGGCAAGTTAAGATACTCGCCCTTAAAGGACGGATATAATGCCAAAAATTGGTAAAGCCGCAAGAGGCAAACATCGTTGGATTGGAGTAGTATTTGATGAAAATTATACAGAAATAAAGTCTGTAAAAGAGTCTCTTAAAAAATTACTTAATTTTTCAGAAATTAAATTGTATGATTATATTAATGAAAAATCCAGAAAGTCATGTATAATAAAAGTAAAATTATCTGAATATGCAGTTACAAAAAAATTACTTAATGATTTAGAACAGAATATATTTTCAATAACTTCATCAGGAAAGATTAGGCTTGTAAGATCAAGATTAGATGATTATTTTCAGCGGCAGATTGATGATTGAGCCCATTTACGAAGTAATATGGGAGGAGGGAGTGCTCCAGAAGTTAAGCTGCCAGATGTTGGGTTAGTTTTTGGATTAAGTTTAATTCTTGGATATATTCTGATGACAATTAAATCTGGTTCTAATTTCTCTGAGCATTTATTTAGTAATTTCCTTTTGATTTTCCTCGGAATAGGTTTAACTGCATATGGAATTTATTTTGGAATGTTGGGTGATGAAAAATCACAAGATTCAGAAATTATTGACGCGGAGTTAATTAAATGATTTTTTCTTCCAGGAGATATTGAAACTCTCTCCACAAATTTTTTCTGCTCCTTCAATTGAAATAAGTCCTAGGCTCCCATCTTCTTTTAGGGAACACACATTATATTTCATAGAATTAATTATTGCAACATTAGTTTTATTAAATTCTTCCATTGAAAGCCACCAATCTCTCATTGTTTTTGATTTATCAATCATTTTTATGTCATTTCTTCTTTCAAATTTTGATGCGATTGAAGCATGCAAGATTTTCTCCCATTTGTTAGGTTCGAAATGCTGATTAGTTATTTTTTCCAATGTCGTTGCATCTGGGACACTTTCTCCCAAATCATTTTTTGTTCCATTTAAATTAAATCCAATGCCGACTACACAAATAGTTTCATTTCCTTGTGTTTTTGCTTCTGATAAGATTCCTGCTAATTTTTTATTTTTGAATAATATGTCATTTGGCCATTTCAAATATATGTTATTTGTTGAAAATTTAGCCATCGAAATAGAATCAAATGTTGGTAATTCTTGGGAGTTAATTGCAGCAATAGAATCTAGAACTGCTAATCCCGCTTTTGCTTGAATAATGGATGGGCTTAATTCCCCAATTGAAATTGTCCAAGTGCCACACCATCCGCCAGAATGGTGAACCCATTCATTTTCTCTTTGACCTCTTCCTTTAGTTTGTTTTTTTGCAATGACTAGAGTACCAGTTGGTAATTTTTTGTTAAGAGAATAAGAGTTAGTAGAGTCTATCTCGTCCAAGATAATTTTTTCTGAGAATTCCCATGGTTTCCAAATGCATGTAGCAATTAATTTTTCACCATCTTGCAAGATTTTATTGTTAATAATTCTACTTGCCCAACCTAGTTTCATGCAATCTGATGAAAGTCTTCTGCATGTTCCTTGATCATTATGTATTAGTATTACTTTCCCATCCTTTTTCAATGATTTTTCTTTTTCTATTTTTTTAATAAGTAGTTCATGTAATCTTCCTTTTTCTCCCTCGCTGATATCTGCTAATGAAGCATCTTCTAATGGCCCTAATAATTCATGTTCTTTGGGTTTTTCAAGATATGGTAAATTCCATACGATTAGGTCAAATGGGCCCTTTTCAAAAAGATTGAATGCTTGTTCAAATTTTGGTTCAATACCTCCTTCAATAAATTCAATATTTTTAATATTATATTTTTCGGCAATTCCTCTACTTGTAGCAATTGCAAGAGGATTAATATCGCATCCTGTTACTTCCCATCCACATGTTTTTGCGAAAATTGAAACTACTCCTGATCCGCATCCTATTTCTAGTAATTTTTTCCCATTAACTTTTCCAAAAGTCATTAAAGTTTCTGCAAGTAAATTTGTATCTTCTCTAGGGGGATAAACTGTGTTTGGAATTCTCAATTCATACTTGTTATTTAATGGACAAATCCAAACATGTGATTTGGGCTTAAAATTGACCCTTTTTATTTCATTTTTTGAATATTCCATGTTGCCCTCAGCCTCCCATTTTTAGTAATTTTTGCTGCCCTTATTTTTTGCGACGAATAGTTAGCCTTTTAATCCCCTCTTAGGTCGGACCCCTGCCCATGTATTCCAATTGGGCCTGTAGCTTAGTCAGGTAGAGCGACGGGCTTTTAACCCGTCGGCCGCGGGTTCGAATCCCGTCAGGCCCGCTCACCTCATGCTTCTGGCCTTTTGGATTCCATGAGTGTTGGTGGAAAAGATGGTCGTAAAAAGTGCTACAAAAAAGCGCTTGACTGAACTAGGGGTTCGTGAAGAACTAGCACATAAATTAGCAACCGATAGAAACATGGCTGCTATTAAACAAATGTCAAGTGATGACATTGCAAAAGCTTGTGGTTTATCAAGAGATGATGAAGAGCTTCAGACTGTGCTAAATGTTTTACAAGAAGTTGGTTCAAACAGGCGAAGAAACAAAAGTCGAAAAATAACAATTAGTATGAAGGAAATTGATTTAATTGATATGCCAGAACATGAAATTAAATTTAATCCTTTGAATCATGTTCTTGTACCTCATCACGAATTAGTACCAATAGATGCTGAAGAAGAAGAATTAGCACCTTGGGATTTAGTTCGTATTGATTTTGATGGTACTAGGAGATTAGCAAAAGAATTATTACCTAAAATTTTGATTACAGATCCTGCAATTCAAGCATTAAAAGAAGCTGAAGAAAGGCAAGAAATAATGCGTGCAGCTGAAGAAGACAAAGAACACCCAGGTCTTCCAGCAGGATGGTTAGCAGATAGAGTAGTAAGAGTAACTAGGCCAAGCCCAACAGCAGGCCTTTCTGTAGCATACAGATTAATTGTGGAAGGAAGTTAAGGAGTGGAAAAGATGAAGGAAATAGTAGATTCATATTTTAGAGACCGTAGTTTGGTAAATCACCAAATAGCATCTTTTGATGATTGTATTACAGCAAGAGATGGAAGATTAAGTAGAATGGAAAAAATTGTACAAAATATTCGTATTGGTACAGATGAAAAACCAGATGATGGAAATGGGGGGATTATCAAACTTGACGTAATAGATCAAGAAATTTATGTGAGAATAAAAAATATTCACTTAGATACTCCTGTAGTTAAGGAAGCAAATGGTTCCTCTCATGCAGCGACCCCTGTTGAATGCAGACTTAGAAAATTAACATATCAAAGTCCAATACTAATGGATTGTACAATTTACGTAGATGGAGAAGCAAGACCTGCTGAAAAGAAGATTGCAATTGGAAATATGCCTATAATGGTGCGTTCAGAGAGATGTAATGTTCATCCAAGACACGTCTATAGAGCAGCACACATTGGTGATAATGAAAATAATGACAATGTGATTGTTGAACCGAAGAAAAATAAAGAAAATGCCGAGCTTTATGATAAATTACTAAGGAAAGTTGGAGAAGATCCACTTGACCCTGGAGGATATTTCATAATTAATGGAACAGAAAGGGCTTTGATTTCAGTAGAAGATTTAGCACCAAACAGAGTAACTGTAGAACTTAATACTCGTTACACAAAGAATACTGAAGTAGCAAAAATATTTTCACAAAAAGATGGTGTAAGGAAACCATTGACAGTTGAAAAAAGAAGAGATGGAATGCTTCTTGCAAAAATTTCAACAGTAGGTACTACAGCAATACCTGTAGTATTACTTATGAGGGCATTAGGGATAAAAGAAGATCAAGAGATTTTCAGAGCTATTGCTGGTCCCCATGAAACATTCAAATATATTGTTGCTAATATTAACGAAGTAAATGACCAAGAAGAATATGGATTATCAAAAGATATGGAATCTGCATTAGATTGGTTACAAAAGAAATTTGCTGCAGGTCAACAAAGAGAATTTAGAGAAGCAAGAGTTCAACAATTATTGGACAGAGAATTATTGCCTCATTTAGGAGATACAGAAGATGCTCGGATGAAAAAAGCGATTTATCTTGGTAGAATTGTACGTCAAGTTTTAGAAATGGCAATAACAAACCGTAAACCTAATGATAAAGATCATTATGCTAACAAGAGAGTTAGATTAGCTGGAGATTTAATGGAAGATTTATTTAGAGTTTCAATGAATCAATTAGCTAGAGATTTGAAATACCAACTTGAGAGACATCATAATAGAAAAAGAGATTTAAAAATTTCAAGTTGTTTGAGGCCTGATGTATTGACATCTAAGATTATGCATGCACTTGCAACAGGTAACTGGGTAGGTGGACGTAGTGGTGTAAGCCAGTTATTAGATAGGACAACATTCCTTTCAGCCCTATCTCACATGAGAAGAGTAACAAGCCCACTAGTAAGAAGTCAACCACATTTCGAAGCAAGAGATTTACACCCAACACAGTGGGGTAGATTATGTCCAAATGAAACTCCTGAAGGTCAAAATTGTGGATTGGTTAAGAATGCATCACAAATGATTGACGTTTCTGAAGACGTTCCTGTTGAGGATGTAAAATTACAATTGAAAGAGATGGATGTATTTATGCCTGAGGATTGGTCTGATGGATCTAGGATTCACGTAGATGGTGATATTTTTGGATTGCATAAAAGGCCAAAATCATTAGTAAACCAATTCAAAAATGCAAGAAGGAGAGGAAGAATACGACCTGAAGTTTCGATAAGACATGATACTGAAAATAAGGATATTTTCATTAATACAGATAAAGGTAGAATTTTGAGACCTCTTTTGGTTATTGATGGAGGTTCATTGAAAGTTAATAATGAAATTCTTATGAAATTATCAAATAGAGAACTTGAATTCAAAGATTTAGTAAGTAGAGGGTATATTGAATGGATAGATGCAGATGAAGAAGAAGATCAATATATTGCATCTAGGCCGTTTATTTTACCACAATTATCTCCTAAATCAGGTTATCCTATTTCTCAAACAGGCATTAAATGGACAAATATTGGAGATGATAGGGCAACAACAGCTAAAATTTCTGTTGATGTTAAATTACCATCTGGAGATACTGTAACCGAAGAGCATGAATTCCCATTAACTTGGACAAAAGTTGCAGAAGATGGTAAACTTGAATTAGATTTAGATTATACACATCTTGAGATAGACCCTCAATTAATACTTGGTGTCTGTGCAAGTTTAATTCCATATCCAGAACATAATTCTACTCCAAGAGTTACTGGAGGTACAGCTATGGTTAAACAAAGTCTTGGGTTACCCTCATCCAATTTCTTATTGAGGCCAGATACAAGACTTCATGTGTTACATTATCCACAAAATTCCTTGGTCGGAACTAGAGCAATGGAAACAACAAGATTCCTAAGAAGGCCTGGTGGTCAAAATTATGTTGTTGCTGTAATGTCTCATCATGGATATAATATGCAAGATGCTGTAATTATGAACAAAGGTAGTGTAGATAGAGGATTAGGAAGATCTACATTCCTAAGAACATATAATTCTGAAAGACGTAGGTACCCTGGTGGTCAATTTGAAGAAATTGAGGTTCCAGGTACAGGAGAAGTTGAAGTGAAAGGGTTACGAGCCCCTGATGCATATTCACATTTAGAAAAAGACGGATTATCAGTTCCAGAAGTAGAACTTAAGGGTGGAGATGTAATTGTAGGTAAGACAAGCCCTCCAAGATTCCTCGAGGAAACAGGAACTGGCGGATTTTTACAGGCTCATGAAAGAAGAGAATCTTCAATGCTAATTAGGCATGGAGAGAAAGGATATGTATCTAATGTATTTGTAACTGAATCACTTGAAAGTGGAAGACTAATACGTTCAATAGTTAGGACAAATAAAGTTCCAGAAGTAGGTGACAAGTTTGCTAGTAGACATGGTCAGAAAGGAGTTATTGGAAGACTAGTGCCTCCTGAAGATATGCCATTTACTAGAGATGGTGTAGTGCCTGATTTAATTATAAATCCACATGCTATTCCAAGTAGAATGACTGTAGCACATGTTATGGAGATGATTGGTGGTAAAGTTGGTTCAATGGAAGGACGTTTTATTGATGGTACTGCTTTTGTTGGTGAAAAAGAATCATCACTAAGAGAAGGACTTGTAAGCAACGGATTCCATCATTCAGGCAGGGAAACAATGTACAATGGTGAAACTGGAGAAATTTATCCTGTAGATATCTTTGTAGGAGTAATTTATTATCAAAAATTACACCATATGGTAAGTGGTAAAATACATGCTAGAAGCAGAGGTAGAGTACAAATTCTTACAAGGCAGCCAACTGAAGGTAGAGCTAGACAAGGAGGTCTAAGATTTGGAGAGATGGAGCGTGATTGTTTAATTGCTCATGGTGCATCAATGGTTATCAAAGATCGATTATTAGATGAAAGTGATGGAATTGAAATGTTCGTTTGTGGTCAAAGTGGGCATATTGCTTGGTATGATCCGAAAAAGCGTACTTATGTAAGTCCTATTCATGGAGAAGGAGCAGAAGTATACAAGGTTCAAACTTCATATGCGTTTAAATTATTACTTGATGAAATGAAGTCACTAGGGGTGGCTATGAGACTTAAACTGGAGGACCGAAAATGAGCAAAAACCCACAATCAATGATACCTAAGAGGATTGGAAGCATTGGATTTACTTTGATGGATCCACAAGAGATTAGAAGAATGAGTGCTGTAGAAGTTAAAACTGCAGATACATATCGTGATGATGGACGTGCATTTAAACAAGGTTTAATGGATCCTAGAATGGGTGTAATTGAACCAAATATGATTTGTCCTACTGATAATTGTAAGTATGATACATCACCAGGTCATTTTGGTCATATACTTCTTGAGTTACCAGTAATTCATATTGGATTTATTAACAACATAAAGACTGCATTAAAATCTACTTGTAATACATGCGGAAGAGCATTATTACACGAAAAGAAAGAAACACACCCATCAAATCCTGCTTTATCAGAGCAAGATTACTGGAGAGATCGTGTTAATGATATTATGTTAAAACATGGAGTAGGTTCTTCTGAATTTGCTAAGGTAATTAAGATGATTGAAAAAGTATGTTCTGGTAAAAAAGCTAGTATTTGTATGCATTGTCAAGCAGAACAAGGTAAAATAATGATAGATAAACCTTCAACTTTCAAAGAAAGATTTGAAACAAAGACAGGTGCACGTTCAGAACGTAAACTTAATCCTAGAGATATTCGTGAATGGTTAGCAAGAATACCTAATGAAGATTTAATTTTTATTGGAATGGATACAGCAAACCGTCCAGAGTGGACTGTACTTAGAGTTCTACCAGTGCCACCTATTACAGTTAGACCTTCAATTACTTTGGATAGTGGAGATAGGAGTGAAGATGATTTAACACACAAATTAGTTGATGTATTAAGAATCAATCAGAGATTAAGAGAAAATCGTGATTCTGGTGCACCTCAGTTAATTGTTGAAGATTTATGGGAATTATTACAATATCATATAACGACATATTTTGATAATCAAACTAGTGGAATTCCACCAGCTAGACACCGTTCAGGTAGACCATTGAAGACTCTTACACAACGTCTAAAGGGTAAAGAAGGTAGATTTAGAAGTAATCTTTCAGGTAAGCGTGTTAACTTTTGTGCACGTTCTGTAATCTCACCAGATCCATATTTGGGAATAAATGAAGTTGGAGTCCCTGAAAAAGTAGCGATGGAATTATCAGTGCCTATTCGTGTAAATAGTAGAAATCGTGAACAAATGAGGCAAATGATACTTAGAGGTCCAAACAAGCATCCTGGTGTTAATTATGTAGTAAGGCCAGACGGAAGACGTGTAAGAATTACAGACAGATCCAAATATATTAATGCAGGATTTAGATGTTTAAATCCAGATTGTATGCCAGAAAACAGTATGAGGCCTGACTTAAATGAAGCTATGTTTGCACCTAACTTTTTGCCAGGTCTTGTTGTTAAGTTACAATCAACAAAGAATATTGATGGTACTGTAGAAGAAAAACATGTAGTTGATTTAGAAAAGACATTGTTAAATCTTGAAGGAATAGATGAAAATGGAAAACCTTTGAAAGAAGATGACCCTGATGCAATATTACAACAAAGATGGATTTATGAAAGGGAGAATGGTTTAGGTTGTGAATTCCCAGACCATCTTGAAATTACATGCCCTCATTGTGGTTCTCCAATTAATGAGTATGATGAAAGAACTCGTTTATTCGACAGATTAGAAACAGTAGATTCTGATGGAAATCCGAAAGAAGGTCAAATTGTAGAGAGGCACATGATTGATGGAGATGTTGCTATTTTCAATAGGCAACCCTCTTTGCATAGGATGTCAATGATGGTTCATGAAGTTCGTGTGATGAAAGGACATACATTTAGATTTAATTTAGCAGTATGTACTCCATATAATGCTGATTATGATGGAGATGAAATGAATCTTCATGTTATCCAAGGAGAAGAAGCACGTGCAGAAGCAAAAATCTTGATGAGAGTGCAAGAGCATATACTATCTCCAAGATATGGAGGTTCAGTAATTGGAGGAATACACGATCATATTTCTGGAGCATTCATGCTTTCAAGAGATGATGTAGGTGTACGAAGATCAAATGCATTGCAAATTCTAAGTTCAGTAAAGTGGGTTGGTGATTTACCTGAAGAGATTGATATGTGTTCAAAAACAGGTACAATTATCGATTCTGCTGCAAAGAAAGGATTCAAAGGAGAGTTAGTTAAAGGATTTAGAGGGCACGATCTTGTAGGTTTATTATTACCTGAAAATATCAAGATTCAATTTACAAGTAGGTCAAATGATACAGTAGAGGTGAATGAAGGTAGTGTATCTGGAACATTAGATAAACGTTCTATTGGTGCAGAAGATGGTAGATTATTAGATGCAATTGTTCAAACAAATGGTTCTGAAAGAGGAGCGAAATTCTTAGATGATTTCACAAGGCTTTCGATAGCTGCTTGTACTTCATTAGGATTTACAACAGGTATTGATGATGAAGATCTTACAGATGAAGCTTTAGAGAAGATTAATTCTGAAAATTCAAAAGCAAGTGAAGAAGTTCAAGGATTTTTGAAAAAGTTTGGTAAGACTGGTAAAGGGTATGAAGTTAGACCTGGAAGAACTCCTATTGAAACACTTGAAGAAGATATTATGATTGCTTTAGATCAAGGTAAGCAAAGAGCGGGAGATATCGCTAAAGAAGAATTGCTAAAAGCAGGACGATTCAATTCTGCTGTAAACATGGCAATATCTGGTGCAAGAGGAAGTATGGATAACCTTACTATGATGGCAGCATCTATTGGCCAAGCAAAAGTTCGTGGTAAAAGGTTAGAAAGAGGATACAAAGATAGAGTACTTTCCCACTTCCCAAGGCTTTCAAGAGGTGCACAGGCTAAAGGGTTCGTAGCATCTTCATTTAAGCATGGTTTAGAGCCAACAGAATTCTTTATGCTATCAGTATCTGGTAGAGAAAGTCTTGTTGATACAGCGGTAAGGACATCTAAATCTGGTTATATGCAAAGAAGACTGATTAATGCTATGGATGATTTGAAAGTAGTACCAGATAACAAGAGATCAGTTAGAAATACTGCAGATAGAATAATTCAATTTAGTTATGGAGAAGATGGAATTGATCCTTGTAGATCAGCTCATGGTCAACCAGTGAATATTGATGTTATTGTAGACACTGTTTTAGGTACATTTGGGCAATTGACTAATGAGGATTCATATTCAGACCATGATGATAAAGACTTTGAGTCATTGTTAGATGGTGATGGATTTGACCAAGAATCAGGGGAAGGTGATTTCTGATGGTAGTTAAGAGTGCAACAAAGAAAAAATTAATGGACATGGGAATTGATGAAGATTATGCACATAATCTTGCAGATGATCGTAAATGGGATGACGTAAAAGTTCTAGATGCAGCGAAAATAGCTCAAATTTGTGAAGTTGGCAGTGATACTGCTGAAAAAATTCATGAAATGATTTCAAGTTATGCTACTGGGAGAAGAGGAGATTCAGGATTAGACGGAGGAGAAACAACTGTAGTTAGAAGAAAAGTTGCTCGTTCAAGGAAAAAGGTGATTAAAAGAGATTTAGATCTTTACAAATCAGAAGAGAAAATGGAAGATATTAAAGAATTTGAAAAAGGTATATTTTATGATGCTATTCAAAAGGCTAATGAAAGTGTTCCAGGAGTAATTTTAACTTCTAGAGTAATTGCAGATTTATCTGATGCATTAGTAAAACGCGGTCGTGACAAAGTTACTGCTAAAGAGGCTAAGGATATGGTTAAAATGGCTAAGGATGCGTTTGTTTCTTCACAAATAGATCCATTTGAAGCTGCAGGAATTATTACTGCTCAATCACTTGGAGAACCAGGAACTCAGATGACAATGCGTACTTTCCACTATGCTGGTGTAGCAACAGTGAATGTAACACAAGGTTTGCCTAGAATTATTGAAATTGTAGATGCTAGAAAGAAACCAAATACTCCAACTATGATTGTACATTTGGATGGCGATTACAAAACAAATGAAACTAAGGTCAAAAAATTAGCTGCAAGTCTTGAAGTAACTACTACAAAGAATATTGCAGATATTGAAACTGATGTTACTCAACGTAGATTAACATTGAAATTATTGCCTTCAGTACTAAAACAAAAAGGAATGTCTGGAGGAGAAGTGGTAGATAAATTAGGAAAGGCACTGAGATTATATATCGATGTAGACAATGAATCTAAGCCTCGTAATATTACTATTATACCTGGAGTACAAAAAGCCGAGGATTTGGAAAAATTAGATGCTGAACCACCATCATATACGCAATTATTACAATTGGAAGATAAAGTAAGAGATTTAAGACTTAAGGGTATTCCAAATATTGAAAGAGCAAATGTTCAAAGAAATGATCAAACTGAGGAGTTTTACATTTCTACAATTGGGTCAAATTTAGCTCGTGTTAGTGAAGTTGAAGGAATCGACAGAAGTAAAACATACACAAATAATATTATTGAAATTTACGAATACCTTGGAATTGAAGCTGCTAGGCAATCAATTATGAATGAATTACAAGCAACTCTTGATGCTGCAAGACTTGATGTTGATGTTCGTCATTTATTGATGGTTGCTGATGTAATGACTAGTGAAGGAGCAGTTCGTGCTATAGGTAGACATGGTGTAAGTGGTACAAAACACAGTATTCTTGCCCGTGCTGCTTTCGAAGTAACTGTAAATCACTTGTTGAAAGCAGGTGTAATTGGTGAAACAGACAATCTGACTGGTGTTGCTGAAAATATCATTGTAGGTCAACCAATTTCATTAGGAACAGGAAGTGTTGATTTATACTATATTCCAGAAGAATAAATGAGGTGAAAAAATGGATGTACTTAGAGAATTAAAAGATGCAACTACAACAGGAAAAATGATCTACGGACAAAAGCAAAGCAAGAGTTTTTGTTCTGATGGCAAAGTAAAATTGATTATATTTTCAATGAATTGTCCAGAAGAATACGTTACGGAATTATCAGCAGAGTTTTCTGGAATAACAATGTATAGAGTAGATATTGTAAATAGAGAATTAGGTGCCTTATGTGGAAAACCATTCCCTGTAAGTACAATTGCAGTATTAGATGCAGGAAGAAGTAAATTACTTTCATTAAAATCTAACCTTTGAATTTAGTGATAACTAAGTTCTTGTTATGGCTCAGCAGTATTGATGGAGACAAGTTTTGAGGACTTATTGTCCTCTTTGGGAGTTCGATTTGAAGAACATATTGATCCATTAATTATTTCTGAAATTAGGTGCTGTGGGAAAATAAGTGATTTGCCCGAAATTATGATTAATATCGGTGCAAAAAAAGGACAATACATTTGGTTAACTAGTAATAGTTGGATGGATTTTAGTAGAAGCGAATTAGAAGCTTGGCTTGTAGATGCACCAAATGGAGATCATATTATTGTAATTGAAGGACAAAATAATGTAGAAATTCCCCATCAATGTCCTGATGGTGTAAAGGTAGATCTCTGGGGTCGAGATAAACTTGCATTATTAATTGGCTACAGTATATTAGAAGGAACACAGAGAAAAAATGAATTAAATGCTGGAGAAAGTACAGAAAGTGAAACAATAGAGACAGAAATTCAACCACAGTCTATTTATTCAAAGATAAATAAAGGCAATTTAAGTTGTATTAAATCTCACATTAATCCTCATGATTCATTGGAAAAACTTGGTATTTCTCAAGTTCCCTGCCAACCAATTCTATTAGAACTATGTTTTTGGTTAGTTAAAGGAAATCTAGTTGGGCCTGAAAATTCAATTGAAAAAAGGGAGTGGGTAATCTTAGAAGATAATTTTTCAGACGAGTTAACTTTGGTAAATGAGATAGATTATATTTCACAAGTCCCTTCAGTTCCAATTTTGTTTATTTCTTCCTCAAATTCGGATGAAAAAATAAGAAATAATCTCAATAGATTATGCGACGAAAGAAGACATGAATCAATTAGTACTTCTGAGTTAAATTCAGGTAAGTTGCTAAGGTGGTGGAGAGTAGATAAAAAATCTATAGAATGCAGCCCTAAAAGAGTATTAGTTCCTTCATGGGTCTTTATTTCCCCAATTGATGGAAAGAAAATAATTAATGGTTTAAATGGCAACATCTTGGATTTCAGAGGAGAATTGAAGGGGATTGATTAAAGTGGGAGTTCTGTTCACACTGTTATATGACCCAGCAACGCGTATTCGGTCAAGCGAAAATTGTGATAAGTTTAGTAGTATTATTTCTACTTGTTAATTCGGCTTTTTTAGCTACAATTAGTAATGTTGAAACAAACGAAAAATCAATGAAAGAAAATTTAGAATTATATCCTGGAATGGATGATAGCAGTTTATTTAGTTCTGCTAAAACTCCATCTGGACATGCCGTATTTTCAGCATCTCAGGATTTCCCAACATTAGCACAAGAAAGTCTAACTGATGGACAACACATCTATACTTGGGCATTGAATTTCCTTTCAATGGATTATACTGCAACTTTAGGAGCACATACAATAACATACGATGATGGAGGTTCCACTGAAGGATCTTATTGTTATAATTCAGGAATGATCGGAAAAATGGATTCAGATGGTAATTGGTTATGGATTGCTGGAATTGATTGTGGATTACTTAACATGGGCATCGATGAAGATGGAGATGGTCAAGAGGACATGTATTATGGTCAAGTAGCAATTAATGATGCTGCTATGACTTCCGATGGAGGATTAGTAGTTACAGGAGAAGCTTATACATCTGAAAATATTACATTTATGAGTTCATCAGGAGCAACTATTAGAGATACTGCTGAAGTAGGAATACCATTTGGATTTGTAGCAAAAATAAGTGCATTAGGTGCTTGGGATTGGGTTGAATACATCCATACAGATGCATTAAATGTTGGAACAGCACTAGGTTCATTACAAAATTGTTATTTTGTACCGAATGCTATAGATGCTGATTCTTCAGGAATTTATGTAGGTGGATTTTTTGGTACTGAAGCAGCAGTAGGAGGACCAATACCAGGATCTACTGATTGTTCAGATTCAAATGTAGGTGCTACAGGAGATAGTTCATCTGATGGATTTATTACAAAGTATAGTTCAATAGGACAGCAAGGATGGGTTACTAATACTGAGAATTCAGCAACAGATAATAATGTTGGAATTTTAGCTGTTGATGAAGAAGGTTTGATTCATGTTGCTGTAGCCTTCCAAACATCGGTTACAATGGGTAGTGATACTCATTCAGTATCAGGTCAACAAACGGCTGCTTATGCTCTTGGTGCATTAACTAACACTGGAAGTTGGGATCACTCAATGAAAGTAGAAGGTGGAGATATTGAAGAATCAAGAGATACCGATGGAGATGGTGTTGACGATACAACATTGTATTTTGGACCACAAATTACTGGAATGGTAGTTTCAGATGTTGAAGAAATGATCGTGCATGGATTCTATGGGTCTAATATTGATTTAGATACACAATATTCCTCAAATGGTGGTTCTGCTGATGTATTCATGGGTAAGATGGATACTACTGATTATTCATGGACAATGGGAATGTCTTATGGAAGTGCAGTTCAGCAATCTACTGAGAATATTTTAGAAGTTGCAGTAGGTCCTAATGGTGAAATTGCAATTTCAGGATTGTATAATGGTACATTTGATTTAGGAGGAGTAACTTTACAACCAAGTAGTACTACATATTATTCACAACCTTCAGGTGAAGGTTATGCAAATTATTTGGCAGTAATGCAACCTAGTGGCACATTTAATATTGTTAATGCGATTAAGCCAATGGATGGGACAGAATCAGCAATTTGGGGAGTTAGCCCTTATTTCTTAGCAAATGATGCTATGCCTAAACTTAGTGGATGGATGTATGGAGAGGTTCAATTTGTTGACAATGGAGATACATCAACTCAATTTACAGCTGATTATTATGATTGGTTCTTCTGGTTCCCTGACTTAGGTCCAAAAGATTTCGATGGTGATGGTATTAATGATCCAGATGATAATTGCCCTCAAACAGCAAATGAATTGCAAGAAGATTATGATGGGGATGGAATCTTAGGACAAGATGAATCTACTGGACAACTGTTTGGTGGAGATGCTTGCGACTTTGATGATGATAATGACGGAGTTCTTGATGAATCAGACAACTGTCAATATGGAGTTTTACAAAACCCTTCATGGACTTCTGTAGGAGCAGAAGATTATGATGGAGATGGTTGCCGAGATCTCGATGAAGATTTCGATGACGATGGAGATCATATTTGTGATGTTGGAGGACCAACAAGTTATGGAAACAATATGTCAATAACATGTATGCCTTCATACAAAGGAGAAGACAAATGTCCTAAAGGAGATTTAGATTGGATATCTGGACAGGATACATTAGATTCTCTAGGTAACACAGTAAGTAATGATCACGATGTAGATGGTTGTAATGATGAAGGTTCTAAGAATAATAATTTTGGAGAAGATACAGATGATGATAATGATGGTGTATTAGATCCTAATGATGCTTGTCCAAAGGGAGATATCAATTGGACTTCTTCATATGATATTGAACCAATAACAGATAGAGATGGAGATGGTTGTCAAGATATTGGAGAGGATTTAGATGATGATAATGACGGATTTGAAGATGATAAAGACGATTGTCAGTTTGAAGCAGGAGAATCCGTATGGGATAGGAAAGGTTGTGTAGATATAGATAAAGATGGATGGTCTAATCCAGATGATTCATGGCCAGCACATCCAGAAGGAACTGCTGATGCATTCCCAATAGACCCTTCACAGTGGGCAGATACTGACCAAGATGGATATGGAGACAATAGTACTGGTTCTAATGCTGATGATTGTATGTTAATAGCAGGAGATTCAGAATTTGACAGAAGAGGATGTTTAGATACTGATTCTGATGGATTCTCAGATCCTGATGAAGATTGGGGAACTACAGGATGTACAAACCAATATGGTCAATGTGCAGATGCTTTACCAGATGAACCAACTCAATGGACAGACTTTGATGGAGATGGCTATGGAGATAATTTTGGTAACAAATCTTGGGAAGATACACGTGATGAAGCATGGCCTGGAATTTACATGTTCTTGGCTGTGAATCAAGATGCATGTCCTCTTGTGGCAGGTACTTCAGGAATTGAAGGAAACGACAATGTTCCTATGGGTTGTTTAGATACTGATGGCGATGGATGGCCAGACACAATGGATGTATTCCCAGAAGATGAAACACAATACAAAGATTCAGATGGTGATGGTTATGGAGATAATCAATCAGGAAATCAAGCTGATGCATGTTTATTAGCAGCAGGAACATCTACAGAAGATAGACTTGGATGTCCTGATACTGATGGTGATGGATATTCAGATCCTACATCAAACTGGCTTCCAAATGATTGTGGTGCAGAAAAGTGTGCTGATGAGTATGAAGACGAACCAACACAATGGAAAGATACAGATGGCGATGGATTTGGAGATAATCCAACAGGTGTAAACCCAGATGCTTGTATCAATGAAGCTGAAGTTGTCAATAATTTCGAAGATGATGATGGATGTCCAGATGAAGAACCAATTCTTGGTGGCGCATTAGGACTTGATGCTGCTAGTGGTGGAAGTTTACCAATTGCATTGGGATTAGTTGCAGCAGTATTGATTGCAATCGTAGTTTCAGTACTTGTTCTTCGTAGAAGAGGAGATGATGATGAGTTTGGAATGGGTTACGATGATCCAACTGGTGGACAAATGGAAATATATGTTCAACAAATGATGGCTCAAGGATATCCTGAAGAAACTGCACGTGCTTATGCTGCTCAACAATTTGGAGTAGCAGCAGCACCTCAACAAGCAGCACCAATGGCAGCGGCTCCAGTAGCAGCACCAGCAGCAGCAGCTCCTGCAGCAGCAACTAACCCTCGTATGGAAGCATACATCCAACAGTTAGTAGCACAAGGATATACAGAAGAACAAGCAAGAGCATATGCTATGCAATATGCTGACAGATTCTGAAATCTAGAATAATAAACGATACTGATTCACCGAATCAGT
>MDSZ01258635.1_pt1 | contig 33171 bp, 27 predicted proteins | sample 811201 | NCBI WGS metagenome assembly MDSZ01 (sample SAMN05326647, study PRJNA326480) | marine metagenome | isolation source: seawater | place: Indian Ocean: North | collected 2010 | reverse complement strand
GCTCCAATTAGAGCTATCGCAGCAAATGCTAACGTTTTTAATGTTTTCATAAAAAACTCCCTCATTAGTTAGTTTTTATTAGTTTAAATTTAAACTACGAGTTTATTCCGCAATAAACCCATAATGGTGGCTAAATACCAAATAAAATTGGTTTATTGAAGACTTTTTTACCCTTAATAAGTGTTGATTTTATTGACTTTTTAAAATTAAATACAACCTGTAACATAAAATCAATATATTTTAGTCGCAAGGAATCAATTTAATATGACAAAAAATTTTCAAGATATTTATAAAAAATCAATAAAAAATCCTGAAGAATTTTGGAAAAATAATGCGGAAGATATTTTCTGGTTCAAAAAACCTACTAAAATTCTGAATAAATCAAATCATCCTTTTTATAAATGGTACGAGGATGGTGTTACAAATACTTGTTATAACGCTTTAGATGTTCACATTGACAGAGGGAATGGTAAAAAAACAGCATTAATCTATGACAGTCCTATTACTGGCAACAAATCAAAGTACACTTATGAAGAGTTAAAAGAGAAAGTATCAAAATTTGCGGGTGCTTTAGTTAATCAAGGTGTCAGTAAAGGTGACAGAGTAATAATTTATATGCCAATGATACCTGAAGCAGTAATAGCTATGCTTGCATGTGGCAGAATAGGAGCAATTCATTCTGTTGTCTTCGGGGGATTTGCCTCAAATGAACTTGCAAGTAGAATAGATGATAGTAGAGCAAAAATTTTAATTACAGCTTCATGTGGTTTCGAACCATCTAGAACAGTTGAGTACAAACCTTTAGTTGATGGAGCAATGAAACTAGCGAAACACAAAGTAGACAAGGTAATTTTTTTTCAAAGAAAAGGAAATGAGGTTAAATTAAATCCTCCAATAGAAATAAGCTGGGACGACGCTTTGTCAAATTCTAAAGATGTAGATTGTGTAGAAATGAATTCAAATGAATATGCATATATTTTATACACATCTGGTACTACTGGAGTTCCTAAAGGGATAGTTAGAGATATAGGTGGTCATATAGTAGCTCTTAAATGGACAATGAAGAACATTTATAATATCGATGAAAAGGATGTGTGGTGGTCTGCTAGTGATATAGGTTGGATAGTTGGTCATTCTTATATTGTGTACGCTCCTTTGTTTAAGGGATGTACGACAATTCTTTTTGAGGGAAAACCAGTTGGCACACCTGACGCTGGAGCATTTTGGAAAGTAATTTCTGAGTATAAAGTTAAATCACTTTTTACAGCACCGACAGCTTTCAGAGCAATAAAAAAAGAGGATCCTGAAGGCAAATTCTTTTCAAAATATGACCTTAGTTGCTTTGAGAGTTTATTTTTAGCTGGAGAGAGAGCTGATCCAGATACAATTAAATGGGCAGAAGGATTATTAAAAGTCCCTGTAATTGATCACTGGTGGCAAACAGAAACCAGTTGGGCGATAAGCTCTAATTGTACAGGTATCGAAATGATGAAAACTAAATATGGTTCAGCTTGTAAAGCTGTGCCAGGTTATGATGTAAAAATTATAAAAACAGATCAATCTATAGCTAAACCAAATGAGATGGGTGATATAGTTGTAAAGTTACCTCTGCCTCCAGGAACGTTCCCAACTTTATGGAATGCAGATGAAAGATATAAAAATACGTATATGTCTAATTATGATGGGTATTATCAAACTTATGATGCGGGACATATAGATGAAGATGGTTACATTTGGATAATGTCAAGAACAGATGATATTATTAATGTAGCAGGTCATAGACTATCAACTGGTGCAATTGAAGAAGTATTATCCGAACATCAGTCAGTTGCTGAATGTGCTGTGATAGGAATTGCAGATAAGCTTAAAGGTCAATTACCCATTGGTTTAATAGCTTTAAAAGCAGGGGTAGATAAAGATAATGAGACGATATCAAAAGAATGTATTCAAATGGTTAGAGAAAAAGTTGGACCTGTTGCAGCATTTAAAAAAGCAATTGTAGTAAAAAGACTTCCTAAAACTAGATCAGGGAAAATTTTAAGAGGAACAGTTAGAAAGATTGCTGATAAAGAGGAATATAAAATGCCAGCGACTATAGATGATCCAACAATTTTAGACGAAATAAAAAATGAGTTAACTAATCACAATATTATTAAGTAATGATAAAAACTTATCTATTTTTAGCCGGTGCAATAATTTGTGAGGTTTGTGGTACTATGCTATTACCAGTATGTCAAAACTTCACAAAACCTATACCAACTTTTTTTCTTGCAGTATTTTATTTATCTGCTTTTTACCTATTAACTTTTGTTGTCAACAAATTACCAATTGCAATTGTTTATGGTGTTTGGAGCGGTTTAGGTATCTTTACTATAGCAATCTTAGGATATATATTTTTTAAGCAAACATTAAGCTGGCAATCTATTTTAGGACTATTTTTAATTATAGTTGGTGTAGTTTTGGTAAATTCCTTTTCCTCTAAAGCTATTTAAAACTTAGAGGTTTACCACTTGGTTCGCCGAGAATTTTACCATCCTGCATTTTTATCTCTCCTGCAATGATTGTATAAATTGGTTTACCTTTAAATTTATATCCATTAAATGGAGACCACCCACATTTACTCTCAATATTTTCATTTTTAATTTCGATCACTTTATTTAAATCTAAAATAGTAAAATCTGCATCAAAATCTTTTTTTATATAACCTTTGTTTTTAATACCGAAAATTTTAACTGGGTTCTCGCATAAAAATTTAACAATTTGATTTAATTTAATTTTTCCATCGTTCATGTGATTTAGCATGACAGGTAATATCGTTTGTACTCCAGGCATGCCTGAAGGAGTCTCTGGGTATAATTTCTCCTTGTTTATTTTCAAGTGTGGAGCATGATCTGAGCCTATGGTATCATTGTAATTATTTCTTACAGCATACCACAGTCTTTCATAATGAGACTTATCTCTAATTGGGGGATTCATCTGTGCATAAGATCCTAACTTATCATAGCAGTCGGGAGCATACATAGTGAGATGTTGAGGTGTAATTTCAAAAGTAATATTTCCTTTATTTTGTGATAAAAAATCCACTTCTTCTTTTGTTGTGACATGTAATATGTGAGCTTTTTTATTTAATCTTTTAGCAATTTTTACAATCTTTCTAGTAGAAGATATTGCTACCTCCTCGTTTCGCCAGATTGGGTGGGTCTTTACATTACCTTTTTCAATTAATTTTTTTCTTAATTTAAGTATTTCTTCATCTTCAGAATGCACTGCAACTACTTTTGATGCATGTTTAAAAACTTTTTCTATGTCATCTTCTTTGTCAACTAATAAATTCCCAGTGGAAGACCCCGCGAAAAGTTTAATTCCACAACATCCATTTAAGTCTTTTAATTTTTCTAATAATTGATAATTTTCAGCAGTTGCACCGAAATAAAATGCATGATTACAGTACATTCTCTTACCAAGACTAATTTTTTTTTGGAATTCTTCAAAATTTGTTGTGGGTGGATTTGTGTTTGGCATTTCAAAAACACTAGTTATGCCGCCCACTATCGCCGCTCTACTACCTGAATGTAGATCTTCTGCATCAACAGATCCTGGCTCTCTAAAATGAACTTGAGTATCCATTAAACCTGGTAAAACAATTTTATCACTTACATCAATTATATTTTTAGATTTTTCCTCTTTTAGGTTGCCTATTTGGGATATTTTACCTTTATCTATACCAATATCTATTTTTTCAAGGTTTCCATCAATAAAACATGTTCCGTTTTTAATTATGAGATCTAACATTTAGCAAAAAAGTAATTATATTATATCTTGTAAACAATCAATTATGAATAAAGATAATGTTTATATATTGGAAGAAAGAGGGATCTTATACGTTAACGGCGAAGATGCAGAGAGTTTTTTACAAAATCTAGTTTCAAATGATATTAAAAAGGTAAATGAAAAAGTAAGTTGTTTCGCATCACTATTAACCCCTCAAGGCAAATATTTATATGAATTCATAATAGTGAAGCATAAAAAGGGTTACTTTATTGAATGTGAAAAAAAAATTATAGACGAATTATATAAGAAGTTTGAATTATATAAGTTGAGGTCTCGTATTGAAATATTAAATTTAAGTAATGAATTTGTAATTGCAGTTTTATCTAAGGAAAAATTTTTAAGTTTAGAACAAAGTAAAAATACACCAGGACATACTATCAAATTTAGAAAAGATCCACTTTATTTAGATCCAAGACATGCAGAGTTAGGGGCACGACTAATTATTAATATAGAAAAATTACACTTATCATTAAAATTATTAAATCTTAAATCGTCCAACATTAATGATTATTACTCTTTAAGTAGTGATTTGGGTATTCCGCAAATAAATACAGATAAATTACAGAACAATATTTTTGGAATAGAATGTAATTTGGAAGAATTGAATGGTATTGATTTTAAGAAAGGTTGCTATATTGGCCAGGAAAATACAGCTCGAATAAAGTTAAAAGATAAACTAACAAAAAGATTATTCTCAATTGAAAAAATCGAAGGTGATTTTACTCAGGAAAACATAATCAAAGATAATAATTCTGAGTTAGGAAAAATACTTATTTTTGATAAGTATCCTTTTGCAATAATTAAATTTAAAGATAAAAATTTTAATTTTGATAAAAAATATAAATGTGGTAACGCAGTTATTAAAATTAAAAAACCATCTTGGATAATTTAGTTTTTTATAAATTTTTTTAGATCTGGTTCATAGTAATTAGGTCCTTTCATTACTTTTCCACTTTCATTATATATTGGTTTTCCATCAGAACCGAGTTTACTCATATTCGAGTTTTGAACTTCTTCAAAACATTTGTCTAAGTTTATACCGAAAGCATGTCCGGCTCCATATGTTACGTACAATATATCTGTTAGTGCATCAGCTACCTCTTTGACATCATTTTGCTTAATAGCTTCCTTTAATTCATCAAGCTCCTCTTCAATTAAACTTACTCTTAATCTATTAATTTTATTGTTTGCCAACCCGGAAGTGGTTTTCACCTCTTGGCCAAAAGTTTTCATAAATATACCAACCTTTTCGAAATTTGTCATAATCTCTCCTTACTTTAATGTTAACCCTCCTATTATTTTACTTTTAATTATTGTATAAATTTAGTGATATAATATTTGATTTAATTCATGAAAAAAAGAAGAGAAACAGACAGTTTAGGGGTAATTAATGTTCCTGGGGATAAATATTGGGGAGCTTCAACTGAGAGATCAAAAAAATATTTTGATATCGGAGAAATAAAAGTAAGACCAATATTGATTAAATCTATTGCGATAATAAAAAAATCAGCAGCAATAGTGCACAAAAAAGATAGATCTATTAATGCTAAAATTGCAAATTCAATTATTAAAGCTTCAGGAGAAATTATTAGTGGAAAACTTGATGATAATTTTCCACTGAAAGTTTGGCAAACTGGATCTGGTACTCAAACTAATATGAACGTTAACGAAGTAATATCTAATAGAGCAATTGAAATATTAGGAGGGAAAAAGGGCACAAAATCACCAGTTCATCCTAATGATCACGTAAACAAATCTCAATCTACTAATGACGTATTTCCAACCGCGATGCATATAGCAATAACTATTGAAACTAATAAAAAATTATTACCATCACTTTATTTACTAAATAAACAATTAAAAAAAAAAGTCTCAGAATTTAAAAATATTGTTAAAATAGGTAGAACGCACCTGCAAGATGCAACTCCACTTACATTAGGTCAAGAATTTTCAGGATATCAATCCCAAATTGAGGACGGAATATATAGAATAAAAGACGCGTTAAAAGAATTATATTTTCTTGCTCAAGGTGGTACTGCTGTAGGAACAGGTATCAATACTAATAAAAATTTCGATAAAAAAATTATTAATCAAATAAAAAAACAAACTAAAATAAACTTTAAACCTGCAAAAAATAAATTTTCAGCTTTAGCAGCACATGATGCGGTTGTAAATTTTTCTGGAGTATTAAACACTCTTGCTGTTTCTTTAACAAAAATTGCTAATGATATAAGATTTTTAGGGTCTGGACCAAGAGCAGGGTATGGGGAGTTAATTCTTCCATCGAATGAACCTGGTTCGTCAATTATGCCAGGCAAAATAAATCCTACACAGTCAGAGGCTGTTACAATGGTATGCGCTAAAGTTATGGGAAATCATAATGGCGTTACAATTGCTGGTTCCAACGGTCATTTTGAACTAAATGTATTTAAACCATTGATAGCTGAAAATGTATTACAATCTATTGATTTACTATCGGATAGCATTAAAAACTTTTCTAATTTTTGTGTTAAGGGTATTAAAGCAGACAAGAAAAAAATAAATGAATATTTGGAAAACTCCTTAATGATGGTAACTGCTTTAGCGCCAGAAATTGGATATGATAATGCTGCGAAAATTGCAAAAAATGCATTAAAAAATGGAACTAAATTGAAAGATGAAGCAATTAAATCTGGATTAATTAACGAAAAAAAATTCAATATTATAGTAAATCCAATGAAACTTACTAAACCAAATTAAATTAATTAAAAGAGTTTTTAATTATACTTCTAAACTGTTGGAAATTCTCAAAATAATTTTTCTCTAAAGTTTTAATATTATCTAAATTAAAAAGTAAATTTTTATCAGAATTAAAATTTATACTAGATATTGAGTAAGTTTCATTATCTAAATTTTTTTCAAAAATCATATAAATCTTTTTTAAATTTAGTCTATTTTTTATAGGAATTGTAAATCTTCTAAAAAATTCTTCTTGATTATTTAAACTTATCTCCAATTTTGATACAAAAAATATTTCACCTTTATCTTCATAAAATAAGCTATCCTGCATTTTAATATTACCTATATTTCTGATATCAATTCTATTATCCAAAATCTTTAATTTTGAGCCATAAACATCAAAACTAATTTTTCCTGAACTTAAATACGCATTTTGAATAGAATCAAAATTTAAATTTAACTTACCATTTAAATTGTAATGAATATTATCTTTATAATTTGAATAATTAAATAGCACAATTTTTATTAAATCTTTAATTTTTTGATCTTTTATTATTGCATCAACATCAAAATAAAATGGATCTCTATTTATTACTCCACTGAATAAAACAATACTTGATTTAAGTGGTTTAGATTTAATTTCAATTATATTTTTATCTAATTTGTAATCTATGTTATATATGTTGCTTAAAAAACTTATTTTTAAATTTCCATTTTTTAAATTTTGGTCATCTGAGAACAAAACATTTTGAAGAAGTATATTTGGACTTCTAAATTTTAAATCAAAATTAGTAAAATCTTTTTTATTTAAATCTTTATTCCAAATAAAATCAAAATTTGTATCGAATATGTTTCCTTTAATTTTTAATTTTTTTTGATTTGATTTTTCATTTATAAAGTAATTTAATTTATTTATAGTTGAAATTGTAGAAATTTCTTTTTCAGAGTTCTCAAAAAAAAATTTTGATTTATCTATAGTCAAATTTTGTATATTTTTATTATTTAAGTGATTAATAAAAGATTCTAGAGAATTTTTTGCAAAATAGAAGTTTTCGTTAGAAATTTTAATTTTTTTTATTTTAAAACTTTTATTCTTATATAATTGAAAAATCGATATAAAAACTTTCGTATTTTTTAATTTTGCAGTAGGTGTTTTTTCATTCAGGTCAAATCGTAATTCTGAGTTTTCTATAATAATATGTGGAGAAGGAACAAATCTGTAATTTAATTCCGAAATATTTGTAATTTGTAGATTATAATCTGATTCGATTTGTTTAGATAATTTTGAATGTAGACTTTTGTAATCAAATAAAGATGGGATTGATAATAATAACGTAATTGAGAAAAATATAACAAAAATAATGAAAATAATTTTAAACGTATCTAGTTTTTGGAGAATATTTCTCATTTGTTTAAGAGATTTATACTATAGAAATTAGTATTCTATAAAAAATATGCACTATTTAAAAAACTTAAATAATGAACAAATTGATGCAGTAACCCATATTGATGGGCCACTATTAGTGGTAGCGGGAGCAGGATCAGGTAAAACAAAAGTTTTAACTTCAAAAATTGCACATATTATTGATCAGAAAAGAGCATTTCCAAATCAAATTTTAGCTGTGACTTTCACAAATAAGGCAGCAAGAGAAATGCAAAACCGAGTTTCAACTCTTTTAAAAAAAAATGCGACTGGAATGAAATGGTTAGGAACGTTTCATTCACTCAGTGCTAAGTTTTTGAGAAAACATGCCAAAGCAGTAGGTCTTAATTATAATTTTACAATTCTAGACCAAGATGACCAAATAAGATTAATTAAAAATATATGTAAATCTGAAAATATAGACATAAAAAAAATTTCTCCTAATTATATTTTAGCAGTGATAGATAAATGGAAAAATAAGGGATGGTATCCAAATGAAGTTAACACAAAAAAAACAGATGTATTAGAAAAACATTTTCTCAAAATTTATAAAATATATCAAAACAAATTATTAGATTTGAATTCCTGTGATTTTGGAGATTTGTTGTTACATTGTGTAAAGTTATTTGAAAAAAATAAAGATATATGTGAAATTTATTCTAAAAACTTCAAGTATATATTGGTGGATGAATATCAAGATACTAATATTATTCAAAGTAAGTGGCTAAATTTATTATCAGAACATCATAAAAATATTTGTTGTGTTGGGGATGATGATCAATCTATCTATAGTTGGCGTGGTGCAGAAATTAAAAATTTTTTAGAGTTTGATAAAAATTATAAAAATACTAAAATTGTAAGGTTAGAGAAAAATTATAGATCTACACAAAATATATTATCTACTGCTTCTCATCTAATCGAGAATAATAAAAATAGATTAGGAAAAAAATTATATAGTAATTCAGAGGAAGGTGAATTAATTGAATTAAATTGTTTTAAGAGCGGGAAAGATGAAGCAGTTGGGATTGGAGATAAGATTGAAAGATTAGGTAAAAATTATGGTTATAATAATATTTCTATTTTAGTTAGAGCGATTTTTCAAACAAGAGAATTTGAGGAAAGATTTTTAAAAATTGGATTGCCTTACAGAATTATTGGTGGAACAAAATTTTACGAAAGAGCTGAAATTAAGGATTGTTTAGCTTATCTAAGAATAGTTTATCAGCAAAGAGATGACTTAGCATTTGAAAGAATAATTAATGTACCAAAAAGATCAATTGGAGAGACCACTGTAAAACAAATTAGTGAATTTTCTAAGAAAAATAATTTATGCATATATGATGGTGCAAGAAAACTTTTAGATACTAATCAAATTAAACCAAAGACAAAAATTGGTCTATCTACAATAATAAAATTTATTGAAAAATGGAAAAATGATTATTTAAATAAAATAAGTCATATCAAATTACTTCAAATAATTCTTGATGAATCTGGTTATAGTCTAATGCTCAAAAATAAAAAAGATTTAGAGAATGAAAATAGACTTGAGAATATTAAAGAACTACTTAATGCTATGAAAGAATTTGATAACTTAGAAAGTTTCTTAGAACATGTTTCATTAGCAACATCTATTGATCAAGACTGGGAAGGCCAAAAGGTTAATTTAATGACAATGCATGCCTCAAAAGGATTAGAGTTCGATGTTGTGTTTTTACCAGGTTGGGAAGAAGGACTATTTCCACATCAAAAATCGGTTGAAGAGAAAGGTCAAAAAGGACTAGAAGAAGAAAGAAGGCTAGCGTATGTAGGCATAACCAGAGCTAAGAAATTATTAAATATATCTTTTTCAATGAACAGATTTTATCAAGGGGACTGGATAGACAGTTTAGCTTCACGATTCATTGATGAGCTGCCTGATGAATATATAAATAAAAATATAGAGCAAAGTAATGAGGAAGAAACATTTGATTTTAATCAGGATATAGAGTTTGAAAGTGAGATTAAAAGCCCTGGGTGGATAAGATACCAGAAAAGATTAAAATAAATGAGTTATTTACATTCACTTAAAAAATTGTTGGGAAATTTTGGTATAAATGGATATTTGATACCAAAAAATGATGAATTTTTTTCTGAGTATGCATCTCCAGATAGATTAAATATTGTGTCAAATTTTTCTGGATCAGCAGGACTTGCGATTATCTTGAAAGAAAAAAATTATTTATTTGTAGATGGAAGATACACAATTCAAGCTTTACGAGAAGCAGGTAAATTTTTTGAAGTCTGTGAGGTTCCAAAAAATAATATTAGAGAAATAACCAAAAAATTCAATATAAAATGGCAAATCGGTTATGATCCAAAACTTTTTACAAAAAAATTTCTAAGCAAAAATTTTTCTAGAGATTTAAATTTAATACCTATCAATAATAATCTTGTAGATTTGGTAACTAAAAAAAATAGCAAATTAAGAAATTTAAAAAAATTTTATATATTAAATAAAAATATAGTTGGCCAAAGTCATGAGAAAAAAATACAAATTTTAAGTGAAATTTTAAAGAAGAATAAGATAGATAATATATTTATAAGCGCACCAGAAAATGTTGCATGGCTCTTAAATATGAGGGGACATGATAATCCATTTTCGCCAATACCAAATTGTAAAATAATAATGTCAAAAAATAAAAAAATTTATTTTTTTGCAGATAAGTATAAATTTGAGAATATTAAGAGAAAGAAGATTTTTAAAAATATTGAATTTTTTGACGATATTAAATTCTATAGTGTTCTTTCTAACATGTATGGGAAAAATTGTTCAATAGATGAAAACAGTTGCTCAATTTTTTATGAAAATTTGATTAAATCAAAATTCGAAATAATTAAAAGAGAGGATCCATGTTATCATTTAAAATCAATTAAAAATAAAATTGAAATAAAAAATTCTGTTAAAGCACACAATGAAGATGGTGTGGCTTTAACCAAATTTCTATTTCAAATTAAAAATACAAAAAAAAGATTAGACGAAATTTTGTTGGAAAAAATGCTTGAAAGACACAGAAGAAGAAATAAGAATTATTTGTATCCAAGTTTTAATACCATATCTGGTGCTGGATCTAATGGGGCAGTTATTCACTACAGAGCTACAAAAAAAACAAATAAAAAAATTCGAAAATCAGAGATTTATCTTTGTGATTCTGGTGGTCAGTATAATTATGGAACAACAGATGTGACGAGAACAATATGTTTTAATAAACCCAAAAAAACAATTAAAGATATTTTTACCAGAGTTCTTAAAGGCCATATTGCTGTAGTAACCTCAAAAATAAATAACAAAACCACTGGAAAAACTTTAGATAAAAAAGCCAGACATTGGTTAAACAAAATTAATTTGGATTATCCTCACGGTACGGGACACGGTGTAGGTTTCTTTCTTAATGTGCATGAAGGGCCCCAATCTATTTCAAAATTTAATAATATAAAAATTAAAGAGGGAATGATTATGAGTAACGAACCTGGATATTATAAAAAAAATAAATTTGGTATCCGAATTGAAAATTTAATATACGTTTTAAATAAAAATAATAAACTTCAGTTCGCAAATTTGACTATGGTACCAATTGATTTGGATTTGGTTAATTTCAAAATGTTAAATAATTTTGAAAAAAAATATTTAAAAAAATATCACGAAATTATTTATAAAACTATTTCTTACCGATTATCAAACAAAGAAAGAAAATGGTTAAAAAGCTTACTTTAAAAAATTCATAAACTGCTCTTGAGTAATCATAGTAATTTTTAATTCTTTTGCTTTCTGTATTTTTTTTGTTGTTGGCTTCTCGCCAACAATTAAATAATTTAATTTGTTAGTAACTGAGCTTAAAGTTTTGCCAGAATTATTTTCTATTATTGACTTGATCTCAGCCCTACTCATATCTTTTAATTTTCCTGTAATAAGAAAAGTCTTATTATCAAGTTTTCCAGAGCTATTTTTAATATTTTTCCTGATATTTAAGCATTTTGATAGGCTTTTAATTATTTCAGTATTCGTTTTATTTGTAAAAAAATTTTTTAAGGATTTAATTTGAGTATCTCCAATCCCATCTATATTTAAAAAATTATTAAAATTATAATTTGAATCTATTTTTTTTAATTCATCTACTGTTTTAACTGACTCTGCTATCAATTTCGCATTCTCTTGGCCAATGTGTCTTATTCCAAGTGAATATATTAATTTTTCTAATGTAGTTGAGCGAGATTTCTCGATTGAATAATTTAAATTAGAAACAGATAATTTTCCCCATCCTTCTAAGTTTTCTATTTTTTTTAAATTTAAACTAAATATATCCTGGGGGAATCTAATAAATTTCAATTCCCAAAACTTTTCAACAACCTTTTTCCCGAGACCATCTATATTTAAAGCATCTTTGGAGATAAAATGCTTAATTTTTTCAATTGACATTTTTTCACACTCATAACCAATTGAAGAACATCTTCTTACGGCATCGTATTTTTTTGTATTTAAATTAAATTCCTTAATTATTTCAGATCCACATGAAGGACATTTTTTTGGAAAAAGAAATTTCTTAGAATTTTTTGATCTTTTCGATTTATCAACTTCTAAAACATGAGGTATTACATCTCCTGCCCGTTCTACCTTTACATAATCACCAACTCTTATATCTTTTCTATTAATTTCATCCTCATTATGTAAAGTTGCATTGGATACAACTACACCGCCTATATTAACAGGTTTTATTTTTGCTACAGGAGTAAGTGCTCCTGTTCTCCCAATTTGAATATCTATATTCAAAATTTGAGAGAATGAGCTTTGTGCTGAAAATTTATGTGCTGTGGCCCAACGAGGAGCATTTGCAACAAATCCTAATCTTTTCTGTAAGTTAATATCATTTACTTTATAAACTAACCCGTCAATGTCATAATTTAAATTATATCTTTTATTTTCTACTTGTTTGTGAATTTTCATTAGATTTTTTAATCCTGAAGCAGTTTTATTTAAATCATTAACTTGAAAGCCCCATTTTTTAAGAAGCGATATAAATTCTGATTGTTTTTTAAAACTTATATTATTTATATAACCAAAGCTGTAAGCAATAAATTTTAGAGGAATTTTTTTTGTTTGATTTGGATCCTTTTGCCTTAAAGAGCCTGAGGCAGCATTTCTTGGATTTGCAAAATTATTTTTGATTCTTTCAAAATCAGAATTAGTTATGAATACTTCTCCTCTTATATCAATATCTGATGGAAAAGTTTTATCATTAATTTTTTTTGGAATATCTTTAATTGTTTTTAAATTTTCCGTTATAAGCTCTCCCTCAGATCCATCTCCCCGCGAAACACCAGCTTTAAGTTCTCCTTGATTGTAAGTTAAAGATGCTGAGATACCATCAATTTTAGGCTCAACACTATATTCAATTTCAAAATTATTTGAGAGATTTAAAAAATTCATTATTTTTTTTTCAAAATTTTTAAGATCATCTTCATCAAAAACATTAGATAAAGACAACATTTTTTGTCTATGCTTTGATTTAATAAAATTTTTCGAGGGTTTAAATCCAACTTTATCTGAGGGTGAATTAGAAACCTTTAAATGTGGGTATTTACTTTCAATGTATATTAACTCTTTTTTAAGAATATCATATTCGGCATCGGTTAATGATGGGTCACTTTTTTCAAAATAAAGCTTATTACTTTTATTAATTTTATCAATTAAATTTAAATATTTTTTTTTTATTTTAATCTCACTCATCTTAATCAATCAATGATTTAAATTTATCAATAAGCGAAACTTTTTTATCTTTTTTGATTTTTTCTTTTGGTTTTACATATTTTTTATTAAATATTTTATAAGACTTTTCATACCATTCGCTAGATTTGTAATTATAACCCAAGACACTTGCGTACTTTTTAGATTCTTCAATAAGTCCTATTTTATAATGTATTTCTACCAATCTATGAAGTGCCTCCTCAATATATACTGTTTGTTCATAATTTTCAGTTACATTTTTAAATCTGTTGATTGCTGCGATCCATTTCTCTTTTTCTAAATAATATCTTCCAAGATACATTTCTTTTGAAGCTAAAAATTCTTCAATTAACTCTAGTTTATATTTAGAATCAATTGCAAATTCGCTTTTTGGATAATTGTTGATTAAAATTTCAAAATATTTTTTTGATCTAAGAATTGGTTCAAGATCTTTCTTTTCATCAACAATTTGCTCGTAATGCGAAAGTGCTAAAAGATAATAAGCATAATTCTTTCTATTATGATTGGGATATGTTTTGAGATATCGATTAATTTCAATTATTGAGTCTTCATACATTCCATATTTATAATAAGAATATGCAGTCATTAAAGAAGATCTTGGTGCCCAAATTGATTGGGGAAAAACAATTTCTGCCTCACTAAATTTTTGAGCTGCTTTCAAACCATCTCCATTTTCTAAAGCTTTAACACCTTCATTGTAAGCCTGTCTCATTTGGATGTCTAAGTCGATATTTTCAATTTTATTTTCTTCAACTTTTTTTTGATTACACGAATATATAAAAATAAATATTATGATAATTAATTTAGATATTTTAAAACTCATTTTTAATCTTGTATCAGAATTTTTATAAAATTCTAATTTTATGCTATAGATTTTAAATGAAACTTATCTAATAAGGAATGTGGTAAATTCTTACCTTTTAACTCAATAAGTGAATAATTGGATTTTTCCTGGAAGACTTTTTTTAATAAACTTGATGTTAAACCATGCCCACCTTGAGAGCAAACAATTGAACCGATAATCTTAAAGCCTGATAAATAGAGATCACCAAGACAATCTAATATTTTGTGATTCACAAATTCTTTTTCATTTCTAAGTCCCGACTTATTTATAATCTTATCACCATTAACAACTAAAGCATTTTCAAGGCTTCCACCTTTAGCTAATCCCATAGACTTTAATTTATCTATATCTTCAAATTTACAAAAAGTTCTTGACTCGTAAATTTTATTTAGATCATCATTAAAAATATTTATTTTATTTCTTTGGGTTCCAATTAGACAGTTTGGATACACAATTTCAAAATCTATATCTAAACTTACATTTGATTTATCAATTTGAATAAATTTTTCACCCTCTTTAACAGTCACTTTTCTTTCAATTTTAATTAGTTTAATTGGAGTTGTGGAAATATTCGTACCTGCATCATTTATCATTTGCACCCATTGTTTAGATGAACCATCGAGTATTGGTACTTCCTGATTGTCTATTTCTACTAATGCATTATCAATACCTAAACCATAAAACGCTCCCATTAAATGTTCAATAGTCGAGACCTTTAGATCAACCTCATTTTGGATTGTGGTGCAAAGATTTGTGTCTGTTACATTGTAAAATTTTGGAACAACTAAATTATTTTTATTTTTAATGTCTATTCTCTTAAATATTATCCCAGTATTTGGCTCTGAGGGTAATATTTTTAAATTGGTATTTAAACCTGTATGCAAACCAATTCCATAAGCTTTTATTGGTTTAGCTATTGTTTTTTGAGTTAATATTGACACATGAGACTTATACTAAATTGAGTTAAAACTTAAAATTCAAGTAATGTTACGAGAAACTACAATTATTTATTAAAGAAATAAAAAAACTTCTCAAAAATGCCTTTTTTTTTCTCTTTTTTTGGGACGATTGTGACTTCATTTGTTTTGTCAGAAATAGCATACTCAAAACCTGCATTACATATGATATTGGGATTTTCTTCAAAAAAATTCATTTCATCAAAAAAATTATATTCCTCTCTAAGATAAATTGAGTTTCTGCTTAATATTTTTGACCCCTCGCCAGTAAATATTAAAATTGATTTTAAGCTTTTAATGTCATGATAATCATTCAAAGATTTGAAACAGAGGTCGATAATTTCCTCAACTCTAGCATGTATAACTCTTATTAATAATTCATTATTGTCATTACTACTTAAATCTGTATTTAAATGTCTTAATGTTTTCTTTTGTTTTTCGGACTCTTCTAAATTAATATTTAATATTTTTGAAATATCTTTTGTTATGTTGTGACCACCTATTGGAAAAATATTAAAAAAATTTAGTCTATTATTTTTGAAAATTAAAAAAGAAGTTTTGTTATATCCTATATCGATAAAAGCTTTTAAATTAAAATTATTAAAATTTTTTATACAATCAAGTGATTTTAAATAACTTGAATTATAAATATTAGTAATAGAAATATGTTTTTCCCTAAAATAATCTTTTAATTTATCAATTATTTTAATTGGAATTAGTATAAATTTAATTTCAATTATTAAATGATCAAATAAATAATCATCAGGAATTTCATTAAACTCCTTTTTATCAGATGCATATTTTAAAATGATTAAATGCTGAACTTTGAAATTATGATAATGTTTTTCAATAGTTAATTTCGCCTCTTGAATAATACTTTTTATAATTTTTTTGTTAAATTGTGTTTTGTCAATTTTCTTTTTTATGGCAAAATCAACAGATATAGAGTTAATTGCATCTACCATTACAATAATATCCTCAATATGTTTATTTAAAGCTTTCTCAGTTTTTAAAATTGTTTCTTGAAAAATCTCGTTATTATCAATAACCAAATTATCGATCTTCAAAATATTTTTACATGGAATTTCAGATATATAATTAGTGTTTGGAGATGCGCTATTAAATACTCCCAATCTTAATTTTGAGGATCCAAAATCAATAATCGATAAATGATTTTCATCAACCATTATCTATGATTACTTGATTTGATACCCTTAAATCAATAATTTTTTTTTTAATTTCTTTATTTTTTAAAATTTCGTTTGCTATTTGAATTTTATTTTTTAAATTATTTCTAGGAAACTTGATATTTATACCATCCTCTATTTTAATATCCCATCTTTTACTATCGAAATAATAATAATCAGTAATAGTTTCTACAGCAAAACTTGTTTTTTTTAAGATATCGATAAAGTTTATTAATTCTTTTAATTTAAAGTTTCCAAAAACATTAGGAAGATTTTCTGTATTATGGTATTTTTTATAAGATATCAACTTTCCATTTAACCCAATAAGATATTTATTGTTATCTCGTATTGTTTTTGCAATAAACGTTGTATGTTTTATATGAAAATTTAGTTCAGACGGATATTTTCTAGAAACATTAAATTGATCTATAAAGTTATAAGTTTCAACCTTCTTATAAATTAGATCTTTATCTAAAAATAAAATATTAGTATTTACTAAATATTTTAGACTAATTTTAATCTCTTTAACCAAATCATCCTCAATGCCATAAATATTTATGGCATTTATTTTAAATATATTTTTGATAAAGAGAGAAAAATTTTTATTATTTAAAGAAGTTAAGAATATAAGCATTAACAGATAAATAATTATTCTATTTGTTTTATCTATTAATTGAGGCATCCTTAATTATCCAATCTAATAATTTAAAAAAAGAAATTTTTTTATGTTTCGCGATTTCAGGTACTAAAGATAGGGATGTCATTCCAGGCTGGGTATTAAGCTCTAATAAATAAAATTTATTTTTATAATATCTAAAATCAGACCTTGAAATTCCTCTACACTTTAATAATCTATGTGCTTTGAGGGCTATATCATTAACCTTTATATAGTCCTTTTTGGAGAGCTCCGCAGGCATAATGTGTTTTGTTTTGGCGTTCTTGTTATATTTAGCTTTATAATCATAAAATTTTCTTTTTGGAATTAATTCAATAGCTCCAAGTTTATTATTACCCATGATTGCAGACTGTATCTCTCTACCTGGTATGTATTGCTCAACCATTATCTCATCATAAAAATTTAACTTTTTTAAATAGTTTAAAATATTATTTTTATTACATATAAATACACCAACGCTTGAACCTTCATTTATAGGTTTGATTACTACAGGAAATCCAAATTGGGAATTTATTTTATTGAAAATAAATTTTTTCTTATCAAAGTATTTATTTTGTAAAATAAATGACTTTGGCGTTAGAATCCTATTTTTTTTAAAAATTTTTTTTGAGAGTTGTTTATCAATTGCTAAAAAAGACGATAAAATACCTGAGTGAGTATATTTTATTTTTTCTATCTCTAGAATAGATTGGATATATCCGTCCTCACCGTATCTACCATGCAATGCATTAAATACGATATCAGGCTTTATTTTTCTCAACGTATCAACCAGATTCCCTTTAGGGTCCAGCATATATGTTTTGTATTTTTTTTTAACAGCATTGTTTACTTCTTTACCCGTAAGTAAGCTAATTTGCCTCTCTTTAGAATATCCTCCGGCTAAGATTAAAATTTTTTTTTTCATCAATCAACTAAGACTACCTCTGTTTCTATATTTACATTAAATTTTTTCTTAACTTCTTTTTGAACATATACGATTAATTCTCTCATATCTTTAGAATTTGCATTTTTACGGTTTACAAAAAAATTTGAGTGATGATCAGATATTGCTGCATCACCAAAACTTTTTTTTAATGACACTGATTGTTTAATTAACTGCCAAACTTTAATTTGTGTTTGGTCTATTGGGTTTTTAAATGTGCTACCGCTAGTTTTAATTTTTGTGGGTTGAGTTAATTCTTTCTTTTTTTTTAAATTTTCTATTTTTTTCTTTATTTGAATTTTGGTACTTTTCTCACCTTTTATAGTCGCACTTAAAAATATAAATTCTTTATTTAAATCTGACCCCCTGTAAAAAAAATTGATATCTTTTGAGGGTATAGTAAAAACTTTTCCATCTAAATCGGTTGCTTGAACTGAAACTAAAATATTTTTAAATTCTCTTCCATAGCATCCAGCATTCATTCTGATGCCTCCACCTATTGAACCCGGTATACAAGATAAAAACTCTAAACCTCCTATCTCGTTTGTCATTGCGTATTCAGATACACCTTTGTCTAAAGCATTGCTTCCAGCTATTATTGTATCTTCATTTAATTTAGAGATTCTATTAAAATTTTTTCCAAGCTTAATTACTACACCTTCATAAGTATTATCAGGAAACAAAACGTTAGAACCGGCTCCTAAAACAAATATTTTACCTCTTCTTTTATAAATTTTAAGAAAATCAATCAGTTCTCTAAGACTTTCTGGTTTAAAAAATATTTTTGTTTTCCCGCCTATATTGAACCAATTAGTATTTCTTAAATCATAATCGAAGACTAATTTCCCACTTATAATACTCGAAAAATTTTTAATATCATTTAATTTCATAAAAGTTTATTTTTTAAATTTCTTACCCAGGAAGATATTGATCCTGCTCCCATTCCGATAATTATCTTATTTCCATATATATTTTGTTTTACGAATTTAGATAATTCATCTTCCCCTTTAATCATTATAGTTTTTACTTGAGATTCTCTTATAATTTCTTTAGCAAAACTTTCGTACTTAAAATTAATTTTTAAACTCTCTCCTGCTTTATAAACTGGACAAAGAATTAAATAATCTGCATTTTTAAAACATTTAGTAAACTTTTCTTTTAATAGATTTAGTCTAGAAATTCTATGAGGCTGGAAAATACAATAAATACTATGATCATTGTAAACCGACTTAACAGCAGATAAAACAGAACTTATTTCTGTTGGGTGATGAGCATAATCATCAATAAATATTGAATTTCTAAAATTAAAAATATGGTTAAATCTTCTTTCGACACCTTGAAAATTTTTAAGGCCATTTTTAATCATGTTTATTGAGATTCCTATATTATAACATACAGCTATAGCTGCAGTTGCATTTTTTATATTATGGACTCCTATAACTGGTATTTTTATATTTTTTACTAATTTTTTTTTATTATTGGCGAATTTAATTAATAAATCAAATTGAGAAAACAATTTTTTTTGCAAAACATTTTTGATTTGAAATTTTGACTTTGGATCCAAACCATAAGTAACAATATTTTTACTTTTAGTATTGTTTAAAACCTCTTTACTTATCTTGTCATCAATACATATATAACATTTACCAAAAGACGGAGTTTTTTCTATAAAATTAGCAAAATACTTTTTTATGTTATCTATAGATCTATAAAAATCTAAATGTTCATAATCAACATTTGTTATAATTGAATAAGTAACTGGTATATTTAAGAAGCTACCATCTGACTCGTCAGCTTCAAGGATGCACCAATTACTTTTACCTAACTTAGCTGAATTACCATTTGAATTTAATATTCCTCCATTTATAATTGTAGCGTCAATTTTGGAGGAATAAAATATTGATGAAATTAGAGAAGTGGTTGTTGTTTTGCCATGTGATCCAGCGACTACAATATTTTTCATTAAAGAAACAATATGACCTAGCATTTCTCCTCTTTTGTAAATAGGTAATTTTTTTCTTTTTGCCTCTAAGTATTCTGGGTTATTTCTTTTTATAGCTGACGAAATAACTACGATGGTTGAATTTTTAATGTTTCTTTTTTTATGACCAATTAAGACTTTTATCTTCTTTAATTTTAATCTTTCAATATTCTTACCATCATTAATATCGCTTCCTTTGACATTAAATCCTAAACCATCCATTATAATAGCTAGACCACTCATTCCTATACCGCCAATTCCGATGAAATGAATTATCTCTTTTTTTCCAAGTTTAATATTCATTTAATAAATAGATCAATTTTTTATTTACATTATTCCATGTATTTTTAAACGTTAAATTTTTTAGATTATTTAATTTTACATTATAATCTGCTTTATTAGATAAAAGATTTTCTAATATATTTAAAACTTTCCATTGTGTAATATTTGATTGCTCTATAAGCCAACAACAATTTTTTTCTTCATAATATTTCGCATTAAAAAATTGATGTCTATCTTTTGCGTATGGAAATGGAATTCCAATAAAGGGAATATTTAAAAAAGCTAGCTCAGCTAAAGTAGATGCTCCACACCTTGTCAAGGCTATATCATAAAGTTGCATCTTTTTATCTACATTAGTATCATATGAAAACAATTCAAACTGTATATTATTTTTCTTATAAACTTGTTCTATTTCAGATAATTTATTTAATTCGTAAACTTGCTGAATAACCTTTATTTGAATTTTATTATTTAAATTTAAAATTAATTTAACAACAAATTCATCAAAAAACTTAGCTCCTTGACTACCACCCAATACCAATATTTTTATTTGATTATCGAAATTTTTTTCTAAATTTTTTTTTCGTGAATAAATTTTTTTAGGCAATATTGTATCTATAAGAAATATCTTATGTTTTAGTTTTTCAGGAAAGTTTTTGATTTTTGAATTATAGCATAATATTTTTTCCGAATATTTAATTATTAATTTATTTGATCTACCCAAAACCATATTTGGCTCAAAAAGATATATTTTTATTTTTAGAAATTTTGCAGCAATACAAAATGGCACTGACATATATCCCCCAGTACTAATAAGAATATGTGTATTTAATTTTTTAAGCCAAAAAAAAGCTTTAATTATTGAAAAAAAATACAAAATTATTATGAAAGGTTTTAAAATTAAAAAAGTGTTCATATTGGGTATGCTAAATATTTCATACTGGTAATCACTATCTATGAATCTCTCACCCCTTTGATCTGAAATAACCTTTACATTAAATTTATTTTTAAGATGTTCGTAAAGATTAAGAGCTGGTTTAACATGTCCACCAGATCCACCCGTAGAAATTAAAATATTTTTCATTTATTTTGAATTTTTCTTTTTGTTAAATTTAAAATTAAACCTGATAATATTGCTACACTTATGGTTGATGAGCCTCCGTAACTTAAGTAAGGAAGTGTCATTCCTGTTGTAGGTATAGCTCTAATGTTTACTCCCACATGTATAAACGTTTGTATAACAATTAGAGAAATACAACCTAGTAATATTAGTTTTACTTTATTATCAAGTTCTTCGTCAATTTTTTTCATGACTTTGAATGACAAAATCAGATAGGTAATCATAATTAAAATAACTATTATAACTCCAAATTCTTCTGAGATTACTGATAATATGTAATCAGTATGTGCTTCTGGAACTTTAGAGTTAAGAGTTCCTTCGCCAATACCCTTGCCGAACAAACCACCGTTCATAATGGCCTCTGATGCTTTTTCGGATTGATAGTTATTTCCTGAATTTGGATTTAAAAAAGATAACAATCTTATTTTTATATAGGAAAACTTAGGTATAAATATTATTAAATAACTCAAGAGCCCTCCTAAAACAAAAAAAAAAAGAGAAGAAAATAATTAAATTAACTCCAGATATAAATATTAGCGACAGCCAAACAAAAATTATTAAAATAGTTTGACCAATATCTGGCTGCAATATCAGTAAAAATATTATTGGCAAAATTAAAAGAAAGCTCAAAGAATACTTAATTAAAAGAGTTTTAAATTTTGGCTGGCTCAATAAAACACTTAAAGAAACTATAATGAATGGTTTCAGTAATTCTATAGGCTGAAAACGAGGCAATATACCTAAGTCAATCCATCTTTTGGATCCTTTAACTTCAATTCCAATAAATGGTACAAGACATAGAAAGAACATAGTTATAACAAATGATATCAAACATAAATTTATTAACTTATTTTTTTCTAAAAAAGAAAATGATATTAATATAAACAAACTAATTACAATAAATATTAAGTGTTTAAAAAAAAAATAATAAGAATTCGTATTTAATTTATCGGATGCTATAATTGAGGTTGACACAAGCGAAAAAAAAAGACCTAACAAAAATAATGAAATAATTAAAAAAAATATTAATTTATCTAAATTTTTCCACCAATTGTAATATAAATAATAAATTTTATTTTTAATTCTCATTTTTTAAAAAATTTTTTTAACAAATTATCAAATCTCGAACCTCTATCTTCAAAATTTGAAAACTGATCGAACGAAGCGGCTGCGGGACTAAAAATAATCGTTTTTGGCACACCTTTATATTTTTCTTGCATAATTTTTTTTAAAGCGTTTTGAATAGTTTTGGCCTCTATATAATTTATTTTATTAATAAATTTTTTTTTAAAAAAGTTTATATGTTTGCCAACTATATAAGCTTTGATATTTTTAAAATATTTTTTATTTAGCGAAAAAAGGTCGCCTTTTTTAGGTAAACCTCCGACAATCCAATAAATATTACTGTAAGTCTCTAATAATGGAATACTGGAAGAAAAACTTGTTGATTTAGAATCATTAATAATGATTAATTTTTTATTATTAATTTTAATTTGCTGCCTATATTTTAAGGGAGAAAAATTATTTGTTGGTTTTATTATTTTATATATTTTTATCTTAAAAAGTTTGCAAATTTCTAATGCAAAATTCAGGTTCTGAATGTTATTTTTAATTTGAAAATATGGATTTTGTATTTTATTAAGAAATTTAGAATTAATGAACTTTTTAATTCTTATAATTTTACCCTTAATATTTTTATTTTGAGCAAATTTTTTAATGTGTTTATTGTTAGCCTCTATTAATGAAATTCCTTTAGAATTTTGAGACTTAATTAATTTAAATTTTGACTGAACATAATTTGAGAATGTTAAGTGTCTTTCAAGATGATCGGGTGAGATATTTATAATTGCGCTTATATCTGACACAAAAAAATTTGAATATTCTAGCTGATAAGAGGATGCCTCTATTACAAAAATTGTTGCTTTAGTAATGTTTTTTTCATTTAGCACTGGTTTACCAATGTTTCCAGTCAACCTTACATCGTATTTAGAATATTTAAGTATATCATAAACTAGTTTTGCAGTTGTAGATTTACCATTTGTTCCTGTGATTGTTATTTTTTTATTCTTTTTATAATGTGAATAAAAAATATCTAGATCAGTGATAATTTTTTGCCTATTTTTATTTAAATAATTTTTAATTGAAGATTTTGCGATATTTATACCGGGACTTATGACTATATAATCAAAATTAGATAAATAAATCTTATTTTTTTTTATAAAATTATTTTTATTGTAAATAGAAATTGTATTTTGGTTATCATCAAAAATTTTAACTAAATTTTTTTTCCTTAGAAAATTAAAACTTGATTTACCACTTTTTCCAAAGCCATAAATTAGAATTTTTTTATTTTCTAAATTAAGCATTATCTAAGTTTTAGTGTAGCAAGTCCTATCATAGCTAAAATTAATGAGATAATCCAAAACCTAATTACAACAGTTGACTCTGGCCAACCTTTTTTTTCAAAATGATGGTGGATTGGAGCCATCATAAATATTCTTTTTCCAGTAAGCTTGAAAGAAATGACTTGAACAATTACAGAGACAGCCTCAAGAACAAAAAGTCCACCAGTTATTGCTAGAACAATTTCATGTTTAGTTACAACCCCAACTGCACCTAATGACCCTCCTAGTGCTAGTGAACCAGTATCTCCCATAAAAATTTTTGCTGGTGGCGCATTAAACCAAAGAAAGCCAATAGAGGCACCTATTATAGCACCACAAAAAACTGCAACTTCTCCAACGCCCTCTATATACGGAATTAGCAAATATTCTGCAAAAATTATATTTCCTGATACATAACTAATAAATCCAAAACATCCAGCTACTAAAATTACAGGAACGGTTGCTAATCCATCGAGACCATCTGTTAAATTCACAGCATTAGACGATCCAACAATAACAAATATATAAAACGGTATAAAGAACCACCCTAAGTTAATTACCAAATTTTTAAAAAATGGCACATATAAATTATTTGTTAATTCAGAGTTTATAAAATTATATAAAATATACAAAGAAATTATTCCAAGAATTATTTGAATTAAGAATTTTAATTTTGAGGAAATACCTTTTGAGTTATTATTTTTTATTTTTTTAAAATCATCAAATGCACCCAATATACCAAATGAAAAGGTAATGAAAATTAGTAACCAATTGTATGGATTATAAAGATCTGCCCATAAAAATACACCTGTAAATAATCCAATTAAAATTAAAACGCCTCCCATTGTAGGAGTGCCAATCTTTTTGATTAGATGATTTTCTGGACCATCAGTCCTAATAGGATTTGTAATATTTTTTGTAGAAAAATATTCTATAAATTTATCTCCAATTAAAAAAACTATTATCATTGATGTGATTATTGCTAAACCTGTTCTTACAGTTAAAAAATTGAAAAAATTTAAAAAAGTATAAGTGTCCGAAAAACTTGTTAATAAATTATACAGCATTATGTGTTTTTAGTTTTTGAATTATTTTATTTAAACCTGTAGAATTTGAGCCTTTTACCATCAAAATACTATTATTTGATAACTCATTTTTTATTAAATTTATAATTTCCATATCGTTTTTAAGGTATTTACCTCTGATTTGTGGTTTTAATTTGTTATATGTGTGTTTTATATAATTTCCATAAACATATACCTTATTAACCCTTGATTTATTAATATATTTAGCAATTTCTAAATGAAGATTTTTTGAAAATTTACCAAGTTCAAGCATGTCACTTATCAAAATGAATTTATTTTTTTTTTCTTTATACATGGAGTCAAATTTTTCTAGTGAAAATTTTAAAGATAGAGGATTTGAGTTGTAACTTTCATCTAATATTTTAATTATTTTTTTATTTTTTTTATAATGAATTTCTAAACCTCTGCCCTTTGGTATACTAAAGTTTAAAAATAAATTTTTTTTTAATCTTTCTATTTCAAAATAATTGGAAATAATAGCTAACGTTGCGGTAATATTATGTTTATAATTAATTAACTTTGACGAAATAATAAATTTTTTTAATTTTTTATTTATTTTAAAAGTTATTAAATAATTATTTTTGTATTTCTTTTCTCCGATATAAGAAATATCTGCTGACTTATTCTTAACACCGAAAGATATAACCCTGATATTTTTTTTTTTTGCCTGCTTATAAAAATAAGTAAAGAATTTATCATCTTTATTAATTACTAATACACCATTTGAAATTATATTATTTATAATTTCTCCTTTTGCAAAAGCTATTTGATCTAAATTTTTAAAATTTTTAATATGTGCATATGATATATTTGTTATTACACCTAAGTTTGGTTTAATAATTTTTGATAAGAATTCTATTTCACCTTTTTTATCCATTCCAACTTCAAGAACTGAGAAATTGGAATTTTCTGGTGTATTGAATATGCTAAGTGGAACTCCATACTTATTATTGAAAGATTTTTTTGAGCAATAAGTCTTTGAGATTTTTGATAAACAAAAATTAACAAGTTCTTTCAAAGATGTTTTTCCGGCAGATCCTGTTATTGCAATATTTATAATATTCATTGATTTTCTTAAATTAAAGCTGATATTCTGAAATTCGGTTAATGGATCTTTTGAATATATAATTTTTGAATTTTTTGATCTTTTATTTGATAATGCTATCAGTGCACCATTGTTAATAGCCTCATTTGAAAAGTGATTACCATCTAGCCTTTTGCCTTTTACACCAATAAAAATAGAATTTTTTTGAATTTTTTTTGAGTTCATTGTGGCTAAATTAATTTTTATTTTTTTATTTATAGTATGGTTTTGAAGTTGCTCTTTTAATACATTTGTTTTTATATAATTAGATAGTGATAAGTTTTTTTTACGAATAGCTTTTAAAATTTCAATTTTATCTGAAAAAAATATTTTTTTATTATACTCTTGATAAGTCTCGTGACCTTTTCCAGAAACAATAAGGATATTGCCTGACATAAGATCTTGAACTGCTTTAAAAATTGCAGCTCTCCTTGAGGCAATTTCAAATAAGTTTTTATTTTTAATGCCTTTTAATATATTTTTCCTTATGCGACCTGGATTCTCCGACCTGGGGTTATCATCTGTTAAGTAAATATAATCGCAGAATTTACTTGCTATTGAACCCATTAATTGCCTCTTTTTTTTATCTCTGTCTCCACCACATCCAAATACAAGCGAAATAACTGCAAGTGGGTATTCTCTCTTTATATCTTTAATAATAGTTTTTAATGCATCAGGTGTATGAGCATAATCTAAGAAAACTTTGGATTGATTTTTAATTTTCCCAATTTTTTCAATTCTTCCAGGAATTGTTTTAATTTTGTGAATTGATTTAACAATATCTTTGATACTTAAATTTGATAAATATGCAGCTAATATAGCAAACATTAAATTTTTAATCTGTATATCTCCTATAAGTTTCGTCATGAAACTATATTTTTTGTTGTTTAAAAGAAAAGTTACTTTTTTTTGATCGTTTATTTTTTGAATATCTAATATTCTTGTAAAGGAATTTTGTTTACCATAAGAATATTTTAACAGTTTTCTTTTTCTTGCGATATTATTTAAAATTTTAGCCTCTTTAATTTGATCTTCAAAAATAATATTTCCTTTTCTTTTTAATAATTTGTCAAAGAGTATTAATTTAGAATTAAGGTAGTCTTTTAATGTTTTATGATAATCAATATGATCTTGTGATAAATTTGTAAATATTGCAGTTTTAAAGTTAATTCCATTTAACCTATATTGTTTTAAACCATGGCTAGATGCTTCTACAATTACATTTTCTATTGAATTTTCTTTAAATCTTTTTAAAAGATTATGAATATTAATTGGATCTATAGTTGTGTTACTAGTTCTGAAATTAATTTTATTGGATACCACTCCTAATGTACCAATTGAAGCAGCTTTTATTTTATTGAGTTTTAAAATTTGATAGTAAAAGTTTGCAATTGAGGTTTTTCCATTAGTGCCTGTAACAGCAATTATATTTTTAGGTTTTTTTTTAAAAATTCTGCTAGCTACTTCTGATAACAATTTTCTAGGATTGTCAGAATGAATAAATAATATTTCTTTATTATCAAATCCTACAAATTTTAAATTTGAAACAATTATTTTAGCACCATTATTTATTGCTTCTTGTATATAATTATTACCATTAGATTTATTGCCTCTAATCGCAAAAAAAATGTCATTTTTTTTACAATTTTTACTATTGAAATTTATTTTGTTAAACTTAACTTTTTTAAATTTATTATCTAAATTTTTAAATACTTTGCTGAGTAACATAATTATAAAATCTTAGTATTTTGTGGCTAAAATTGGTCCTATCTTTTCAATTATTTTACCCGCTACTTCAACTGAAGTCCAACCAGCTGTATTTCTCCAGTTACCTTTATATTTAAATCCTGATCCATCTCTATAGTTATATATGTAATCTTTGTTAGTCTTGGGTTCATCAAGTAGCACAAGTAAAACAAATTTAGGATTACTTGATGGAAAAATAGACACAAATGTATTTACTTTTTGATTAGAATATTTGCCATCAACACTTTTTTGTGCAGTACCAGTTTTACCACCTACATCATAACCTGATACATTGGCAAAACCTGCTGTACCATACTTTGAATAGACTACTTTTCTCAAAGCTTTATTAACTTTTTCAGATACTCCGTCATCTAAGATTCTTTGATAATCAGCTTTATTTTTTTTTTCGTCTTTTATTAATGTTGGTCTAATTTTATAACCGCCATTTGATATAATTGCATAAGCTCTTGTTATATGAAGAGCTGTTGTACTAATACCATGTCCAAATGATGTTGTTGCTAATTTACATTTTCCCCATTTTAAGTTTAAAGGTTTTCCAACTTCATGTATATCAAATTCAATTGGGTCTAATATTCCCAACTTTTTTAAAAAATTTTTATAATTTTCAATACCAATTTTTTGGCCGATTCTTACTGATCCAATATTTCCTGATCTAACTAAAATTTCCTCAGCTGTAAGGCTCTGAGGTATTTCTTCATCATATTCCCTAATTATATTTCCCGCGCATCTAATTTGTTTATCTAAATCATTAAACTTAGTGTTAGATTTAATAATTTTTTCATTCAAAGCTGCGGCAAATGTAAAAGTTTTGAAAACTGAACCTAACTCGTAAACAGCTTTAGTCGCTCTGTTTATAAATACCTTATCATTAATTTGATTTCTTTGATTTAAATCAAAATCTGGAAGCGAAACCATTGATATTATTTCACCATTGTCTATGTTCATAAGAATTGAAGAACCTCCAGTGAATTTAAAAATTTCTTTAAATGAAATTAATTCTTCTCGAATAAGATACTGGATGCTAGTGTCCAAGGATAATTTAAGTGGCTGTTTTGAGGTTTTAAGTTCGTAATCATAATATTTTTCAATCCCAGATATTCCTAAATTATCATCATCAATCTGACCTATAATATGACTAAATAAATTCTTTTGAGGATAAATTCTTGTAATTTTTCTCTCTTCGATTATTGATTTGTCGCCTAAGAGAAAAAGTTGTTTATATTTTTTTTGAGATATTTTCTTTTCCAAATAAAAAAATTTGCCTTTATCTAATTTGCTAGAAATCAAATTATAATCTTTATCAGGAAATATAAGCTTTAAGTTTAAAAGTAATTTCTGTTTATCAATAACTTGTTTTGGATTAATTCCTATATTTTTTGTAATTACACTTTTAGCAATTATTACGTTATTTCGGTCAAGAATCGTTGATCTGAAATCTGACGTAAATTTTGGATTATTTTTAAAAACAAAAGTCTTATTTCCTAAATAAGTCAATTTGAGAGCAAAAATAATAAAAATTATAATAAATACAAAATATATAAATGCTACTCTATTAAAGTTAATATTTATATCTCTATTTATTTTTTTAAATCGAAAATCTCCACTATATTCCTCCAATATCAATTTTTGTTTAATTTTATTCATTTAAAAATTTGTTAAAATTTATTTTATCTTTTTCAATAGTAATTCTATTTAGTGAATTAATATCAATAGGTATTAACTCATCATCAAAATATAAATTTTGGTACTCTAATAATTTTTGTGGTGAAGACAGATAGTTATATTCAAGTTTTAAATTTTCATACTCACTTTGTAATTTACCTATTCGTTCTTGAGTAATATAAATTTCCTCATCTATTTCTTTAGTAGAATTTTTTATGAATGACGTAAAAAAAATTAAAATAATTATTATAATTATAGCCATCGATTTTCTCATAGTTTTTTACCAAGACTCTCTAATTCTAAAAAAAAATTAAATTTTTTAATAAATTTTTCAAAATCCATTGTTTCATTAGCTTCATCGATTTTAATTGCATATCTCAGTTTAGCACTTCTAGAGGGAGGGTTCCTTTTGATTTCCTCTTTACTTGGAATTATAGGCTTTTTTTTGATCAATTTGAAAAGTATCCTGTTATCTTGAGGGTCTGGTAAATATCTAGATGAATTCTGATTTTCAGAATAATTTTTAAAAAAATATTTTACAATTTTGTCTTCTAAAGAGTGAAATGTAACTACTGCAATTACCCCGCCTTTTGGTAAAATTTTAAAGCTTTCTATAAGTCCATAAATCAGTTCACTAATCTCTTGATTAACAAATATTCTTAAAGCCTGGAACGTTTTGGTGGCGTTATGGGTTTTTTTATTTTTATAAACTTTTACTCTATCAATAATTTGAACTAGATCTTGCGTGTTTAACATTTTTATTTTTCTCTTTTCAACAATCTTCCTTGAAATCAACTTACCTTTTTTTTCATCACCAAGATATTTGAATATTTTGCTTAAATCTTCTTGTGACATTTTATTTATTACATCATAAGCAGAAAAATTATTTAAACCCATTTTCATATTTAATTTAGAATTACTTTTAAAAGAAATACCTTTTTGCTTATTTTGAATTTGTTTAAGGGAATATCCAAGATCAAAGACAACGCCTTTTAGTTTATGATTTTTTAAGTCAATTTTTTTTATGTCGCTAAATTTTAAATTTTTAAATGTAAATCTGTTTAAATATCTAAATTTTAAATTATTTGCGTATTTGATGACATCTATGTCTCTGTCTAATGCAATTACTTTATTATTTGAATTTTTTAAAATTTCTTTTGAGTAGCCACCTTGACCAAATGTGCAGTCAATAAATGAGCCACCATAAAGAGGGGAAATAATGCTTACTAATTCATTAAGCAATACCGGAAAATGATCTCTTTCCGAATTTATGGTGGCATTCATCTATTCTTGTGAAGAGCATTAGTTTTTTTGTCTTCTTAAAAATGCTGGTATTTCTAGGTCGTCATCTTCATCTTTTGTTTTATCTTGATCAAAAGATGTAAATTCCTCATCTGAAATATCTTTATCATTTGAGTTGAATAACTCAGGAGTATTTTCCTCAATTTCATCAATACCAAAATTCTCTAAACCATTTGGTGGTGAATTTTCCTCTTTTTCATCGTTAATCTTTTGAGAACTAAGATTTTCAACAACAGAACTTTCTAATTCAGCTTCAGAACTAGAAACTAATGACTGAGCAGTTTGGTTATCACCTTCTAATATTTCCTGCTGACTATGCTGTATTTCATTTTCTAACTTTAAAGCATTTGCACCATCTGTTACGTGCGGAGTTGCATTTGTATTTAAGTTAAATGAATTACTTGGAGAAATATTAGAGAAGTCTGAATATCCAGGATTTCGATTATGTATACGATGAACCATGTTTATTACAGATTTTGCCTCTGGTTGTTGACCATCGAGAGCTGTTGCAACTATTGAAACTCTCATTCTGCCATCTAATTCTGGATCAGTTATTGCTCCTATAATTAATTCGGCATCTTGATCTACTTCGGCTCTTACTTTATTAACAGCCTCATCAACCTCAAAAAGTTTTAAATCTTTACCTCCTGTTATGTTTACCAACAAGCCTTTTGCACCTTTTAAAGTATAATCATCAATAAGAGGATTACTAATAGCCATTTCTGCAGCTTTAGTAGCTCTACCTTCTCCATCAGCTTCGCCTGTTCCCATCATAGCTTTACCCATTGAACTCATCACAGTTTCAACATCTGCAAAATCTAAATTTATTAAACCAGGTCTTACCATTAGATCTGTAATACTTTGTACGCCATGAAGCAAAACATCATTTGATAGCTGAAAAGACTCCTCAAATGTAGTTTGCTCACTAGCGATTTTAAATAAATTTTGATTTGGTACTACAATTATAGTATCAACATGCTTTCTTAATTCTTCTAAACCAGATTGAGCTCTTCTCATTCTTGAGGGACCTTCATACATAAAAGGCAATGTAACGACCCCTACTGTCAATATGTTTAACTCTTTAGCTGCTCTAGCAATAACATGAGCAGAACCAGTTCCAGTTCCACCACCCATTCCAGCGGTTATGAAAACCATATTTGCACCCTGCAAAATATTCACTATTTCGTTTAATGACTCATCGGCAGCTGCTTGTCCGATATCTAGTTTTGCACCTGCTCCAAGGCCTTTTGTTAAGTTGAGACCAATTTGAATTTTGGCATTTGCTTTGCTGAGTTTCAAATCTTGTGCATCTGTGTTAACTGCAATAAATTCTACTCCTTGCAACCCATTATTTATCATTCCATTAATTGCATTTCCACCTGCTCCACCTACTCCTAGGACTAGAATCCTTGGCTTTAATTCTTTAATGTCTGGTGTTTTAAAGTTAATTGTCATTTTTCCCCCTTTTAGTTATTTATTTTTTACTCCCATTTAAGGTTTGATCTATTAATATTGGATTTCTTCCTTGCGTTTACCTTAAATTTTTCAAATATTGTTGGATCCCAAATTTGAAACGTCTTTCCTTGACCAACAAATAGCACATTATTTTTTATTTTCGCGTGCCTTAATAACTTTGGTGTTATTGAAATTCTACCTTCGCTATCAAATTGTAAATTTATACTTTCTGCTAATATTGAAGTTGAAAAATAATCTTTTTTTTCGTCAAAAGGATTCAAGCTATCAATTGCATTTGTAATTTTTTCTATTCTATCTTGGGACCATGCCTCTAAGCAGCTGTGGTTAAAGGAGGGATAACATATTATACCGTTGTAGCCCAGGTTAGATAAATAAGATCTAAAAGAAGCTGGCACAGATACCCTCCCTTTTTTGTCTAGCTTGTTTTCGTAAGTAGATAAAAACATTGTTCATATTTCCCTATTTTGGGTTTTTATGGGATAATATGGGTTTTGTAAACAGTCGTCAACAGTTATATTAAGCCTTAAAAATTTTAATAAATTTAATTAAATAATGTAGATTTTATTATTAGCCAGATAGACTGTAAGCCGGGTTCTGTCTTTTAAACTTATCATTTATCTAGGCTCTAAATCACTTTAGAGCTCAAGCAACTAACCCTGATGACTAGCCAAAGACTGCTTTTAGTTATTTCT
>MDSZ01190792.1_pt1 | contig 33183 bp, 27 predicted proteins | sample 811201 | NCBI WGS metagenome assembly MDSZ01 (sample SAMN05326647, study PRJNA326480) | marine metagenome | isolation source: seawater | place: Indian Ocean: North | collected 2010 | reverse complement strand
GTACAGGCTGATCGAAACCTTGTCGCGCTGTCCGGTCAGCAGCTTGAGCGTCGCATAGGGCAGGAACCCCAGCGCGATGCCATTGGCGATGGAGAAGGTCAGCGGCATCATCACCACGGTGACGATGGCGGGGATGGTGTCGGTATGGTCCTTCCAGTCGATGTGCGCCATGCCGCTCATCATCAGCATCGCCACGTAGATCAGCGCGCCGGCGGTGGCGTAGGCGGGGATCATGCCGGCCAGCGGGGCGAAGAACATCGCGGCGAGGAAGAGGATGCCGACGGTCATGGCGGTCAGGCCGGTGCGGCCACCGGCGGCGACCCCGGAAGCGCTCTCCACGTAGCTGGTCACCGGCGGGCAGCCGACCATGGCGCCGATCACGCTGGAGGTGGAGTCGGCTTTCAGGGCCTTGGACAGGTTCTGGATCTTGCCGTCCTCATCCACCAGGTTGGCGCGATGTGCCACGCCCATCAGCGTGCCGGCGGTGTCGAACATGTTCACGAAGAGGAACGCGAGGATCACGCTGATCATCGCCACGTTGAACGCGCCGGCGATGTCCATGGCCAGGAAGGTCGGGGCCAGGCTCGGTGGCATCGACACCAGGCCGCCGTACTCGACCAGGCCCAGGGCCCAGCCCAGGGCGGTGACGCCGAGCATGCTGAAGAGGATGGCGCCGAACACGTTGCGGTGGCTGAGCACGGCGATCAGCAGGAAGCACACGGCGGCGAGCAGCGCCGACGGGTTGCCGAACGAGCCCATGGTCAGCAGCGTGGCCGGGCTGTCGACGACGATGCCGGCGGTCTTCAGACCGATCAGGCCGAGGAACAGGCCGACCCCGGCGCCCATGGCGAAGCGCAGGCTCATCGGGATGCTGTTGAGCAGCCACTCGCGGATCTTCGACAGGCTCATGATCATGAACAGCACGCCGGAGATGAATACCGCGCCCAGGGCGATCTGCCAGCTGTAGCCCATCTCACCGACGACGGTATAGGTGAAGAAGGCGTTCAGGCCCATGCCGGGAGCCAGGCCGACAGGCCAGTTGGCGTACAGCCCCATCAGGAAGCAGCCCAGCGCCGCGCCGATGCAGGTGGCGACGAAGGCGGCACCGTGGTCGATGCCGGCGCTGGCCATGATGTTGGGGTTGACGAAGATGATGTAGGCCATGGTGACGAAGGTAGTCACACCAGCGATCAGTTCGGTCTTGATGGTGGTGCGGTGCTCGGTCAGTTTGAAGAAGCGGTCGAGCAGGCCACCTCTTGCCAGTTGAGTCGCGTGTTGTTCTTGTTTGACGCTTTCCACAGCGGGTACTCCTCATCTCTCTTGTTGTGTACCGCCCAGAGCGTTGCGCAAGGACAATGCTCTCTGAGGCAGGCGGTGTTCTCGGCGGTGCTTCCTGGCTAAGTTGTTGACCGAGCGGTCAAGAAGTCACTCAGGCGCGATTATGCTGTTGTATACAAAAAATGCAATTAATGTTTTTAATGTTGCATGAATCGCACCATTCGCCGATCTCCAGGATCCAGCGGGTGGATTTGGCGACAATCGCCTGCCTGTTGGTAAAAGCTCTTTTAAAACAGATAGATGGGTGATCCGCGCAGCAGCTCGTCCTGGTCTCGGGAGGGTATGCCAGGAGCGATCGGCTCGGCCTTATCCGGTAACGACCTGAAGAGTGGCATGCATATAAGGAAAGAGTTTGAGGGCGCGCTCGGTTTTCTCGCCTGCCGGCTGACCTCTCAGGGGGGACGTCATACGACGACAGGTGTGGTGGCTGGTTGAGTTGTGTACAATTGGCCGAATATTTTTCTGATGTTTTTTCGCTCGGAGCTTGTCAGCTACCGGGTAGAACACAGTAGAGTCGCAGTGTCGCCGACTCTCATTGACGCGAGCCAGAATGAACGATCAATTGCAGCCACTGAAGAAGCAGCCGCGTGCGGGCAAGAGCAGCCGTAGCGGGACTCAGGACGATGTCGTATATGCCCATATCTTCGATGCCATTCTCGAGCAGCGCCTGGCGCCAGGCACCAAGCTGAGCGAAGAGGCCCTGGGCGAGATCTTCGGTGTCAGTCGCACCATCATTCGCCGTGCCCTGTCGCGTCTGGCCCATGAAGGGGTGGTGCTGCTGCGGCCGAATCGCGGTGCGGTAGTGGCCAGCCCCAGTGTCGAGGAAGCCCGGCAGATCTTCTACGCACGCCGACTGGTGGAGCGCGCGATCACCGAGCTGGCCGTCGAGCATGCCACGGCGGAGCAGCTCGCCGAGCTGCGGCAGATGGTCAAGGACGAGCAGGACAGCTTCTCCCGGGGTGACCGTGGCGCCGGTATCCGCCTATCCGGCGAGTTCCACCTGAAGCTGGCCGAGGCCGCGCGTAACGCACCGCTGGTGAGCTTCCAGCGCAGCCTGGTATCGCAGACCTCGCTGATCATCGCCCAGTACGAAAGCGGCAGCCGCTCGCATTGCTCGTACGATGAGCACAACCAGCTGATCGACGCCATCGAGGCACGCGATGCCGAGCGTGCGGTGCACCTGATGATGCACCACATGGACCATATCGACAGCAAGCTGAACCTGGACGAGGAAAGCGCCTCGGATGACCTGCACGCAGTGTTCTCGCACCTGCTGCAGACCAAGAAGAAGCCTGGGCGGAACGCGGCCAACCGCTGATTGGTTGCGCTGGATAAAGAAGCCCCGATGTTCGCGCATCGGGGCTTTTTTGTCGGGGCGGGCGTGGCTGGACCGAGGCGCATGTGTGCAGGCGCTGGCAGACCCGCGATGTGCGGCTGAGCTGATTGCCGGCAAGCCGGCTCCTACGATCGCGTCGCGTGCTGAAAATCTCGCGCCACGCTGTCGGCACGAATCCATTCGCGATGCCGCCGCGCATCGCGGGTAGCCTGATCGCGGATGGATCCGCAGCGACGAAAGCGCTCGGGCGCTGGCCTCAGCTGCGCTGGTGCACCGATACGCCGGCGGCGAAGGTTTCCTTCACGGCGCGATCGTCACCGAGCATGGTCAGGGCGAACAGGCGCTCTTCCAGGCTCCTGGCCTGTTGCATGCGGTAGCTGATCAGCGGCGTGGCGTTGTAGTCCAGCACCAGGAAGTCGGCATCCTTGCCCGGCAGGAAGTTGCCCAGCCGGTCGTCCAGGTACAGCGCGTTGGCGCCGCCCAGGGTGGCCAGGTACAGCGACTTGAAGGGGTCGAGCTTCTTGCCTTGCAGCTGCATCACCTTGTACGCCTCGTTCAGCGACTGCAGCTGGCTGAAGCTGGTACCGGCGCCGACGTCCGTACCCAGGCCGACGCGGACGCCGTGTGCTTCCAGCTTGTTCAGGTCGAACAGGCCGCTGCCCAGGAACAGGTTGGAGGTCGGGCAGAAGGCCACTGCCGAGCCGGTTTCGGCCAGGCGCTGGCACTCCTCGTCGCACAGGTGCACGCCATGGGCGAATACGGCGCGCGGGCCGATCAGCCTGTGGTGATCGTAGACGTCCAGGTAACCCTTGCGCTCGGGGAACAGCGCCTTGACCCACTCGATCTCCTTGCGGTTCTCGGACAGGTGGGTGTGCATGTACAGGTCCGGGTACTCGCCGAGCAGCTTGCCGGCCAGCTCCAGTTGCTGCGGCGTGCTGGTCGGGGCGAAGCGCGGGGTGACGGCGTAGTGCAGGCGGCCCTTGCCGTGCCAGCGTTCGATCAGCGCCTTGCTCTCGGCGTAGCCGGTTTCCGCGGTATCGGTCAGGTAGTCCGGGGCGTTGCGATCCATCAGCACTTTGCCGGCGATCATGCGCAGGTTGAGCTTGTCGGCTTGCTCGAAGAAGGCGTCCACCGACTGCGGATGCACGCTGCCGAACACCAGGGCGGTGGTGGTGCCGTTGCGCAGCAGTTCCTTGAGGAAGATCGCCGCCACGTCGCTGGCGTGGGCCTTGTCGGCGAACTGCTGCTCGGTGGGGAAGGTGTAGGTCTCGAGCCAGTCCAGCAGCTGCTCGCCGTAGGAGGCGATCATGCCGGTCTGCGGGTAGTGGATGTGGGTGTCGATGAAGCCGGGGGTGATCAGCGCATCGCGGTAGTGCTGTACCTCGACACCGGCCAGTTTCGGCAGCAGCTCGGCGGCAGCGCCAACCTGGGCGACCTTGCCATTCTCGATCAGCAGGATGCCGTCCTCGAAGTACTGATAGGACTGTTCCACGCCGACCACGGCCGGGTCGGCCAGGCTGTGCAGGATGGCGGCGCGGTAGGCTTTGACGGTATTGCTCATCGTTCGAATCTCATGGGTTGATCAATGCTGTGCGCTGGCCACGGGGCGAGCGCGAGCGGTCGTCGCGTCTCCCGGCGGGGAGGCGAGTAGAACCCATGCGTCCCCAGGTGAACAGCGTTGTGGCTGGGGTGCGCCTTGCGCACCGGAAAATCGGGGCAATCAGGAGCGGCGCGACGCCGGCAACAGCCTGGCCACACTGGATTCGCCTTTCTTGACCTCCTGGCCGGCTGTCTTTTCACCAAACAGGGCGTTGTAGGTGGCGATCACCTCGCCGGCGATGGACACGGCGATCTCCACCGGCAACTTGCCCTTCACCTCGGGCAGACCCATCGGGCAGCGCATGCGTGCCATGAGCGGCTCCTCGAAGCCGCGCTCGCGCAGGCGGTGTTCGAACTTGACGCGCTTGGTGCGGGAGCCGATCAGGCCGTAGTAGGCGAAGTCGCCGCGCTGCAGGATCGCCGCGGTCAGCTCCAGGTCGAGCTGATGGTTGTGGGTCATGACGATGTAGTAGCTGCCGGGCGGCATGTTCTCCACCTCGTCGACCACCTCGTCGTTGACGATCTTCTGCACGTTGGCCGGGATCTGCTCGGGGAACTCGTTCTCCCGCGAGTCGATCCAGCGCACCTTGCACGGCAGGCTGGCCAGCAGCGGCACCAGCGCACGGCCGACATGGCCGGCGCCGAACACGGCGATCTGCGCCTGGGGCTGGCCCATGGGCTCGAACAGCAGTACGGTGGCGCCGCCGCAGCACTGGCCGAGGCTGGCACCGAGGGAAAAGCGCTCCAGGCGGGTGTCCTGGCTGCGGCTCTCGAGCATTTCACGGGCCATCTGCATGGCCTTGTACTCCAGGTGGCCGCCACCGATGGTTTCGAAGATGCGCTCGGCGGTGACCACCATCTTCGAGCCGGCATTACGCGGCGTCGAGCCGCGCTCCTCGATGATGGTCACCAGCACGCAGGCTTCGCCCTTATCTTGCAGGTCGGCGAGGGCGCTGATCCAGCTCATTTGCTCAGCCTCCAGGAAGGCGTGGTCTGTCCCGGGCGCGGCAGGCGCCAGTTGCTCGGCGACGGCTCGAGAATCGGCTCAGGTGCCGGGCGCGCGGGTGGATTGTTCGGCTCGGTGTGTCTTGTCATTGTTGTACACCTCTTTGCTTTGGGTCGTAGCCCGGATGCAATCCGGGGCAGGGTTCCCCGGATTTCATCCGGGCTACGAATCAGGCCGGCTCGGCCTCGGCAGTGCTGGCCGCCTTGGCCTGAGCCTTCAGCTTGCGCATCTGCTCCACACCCCAGAGCACGCGCTCGGGCGTGGCCGGGGCGTCGATCTGCGGTTGCACCTGGTAGTCGGCCAGGCTGGCCACGGCGTCCTTCAGGGCGCACCAGGCCGCGATGCCGAGCATGAACGGCGGCTCGCCGACGGCCTTGGAATGGAACACGGTGTCTTCCGGGTTCTTGCGGTTCTCCACCAGCTTCACGCGCAGGTCGATGGGCATGTCGGCGATGGCCGGGATCTTGTAGCTGGCCGGGCCGTTGGTCATCAGCTTGCCCTTGGCGTTCCACACCAGCTCCTCGCAGGTCAGCCAGCCCATGCCCTGGACGAAGGCGCCCTCGACCTGGCCGATGTCGATGGCCGGGTTCAGCGAGTCGCCGACGTCATGCAGGATGTCGCCACGCAGCATGCGATATTCGCCGGTCAGGGTGTCCACCAGCACCTCCACGCAGGCCACGCCGTAGGCGTAGTAGTAGAAGGGGCGGCCGGCAGCCTTGTCGCGGTCGTAGTAGATCTTCGGCGTGCGGTAGAAACCGGTCGAGGACAGCGATACCTGGCCGAAGTAGGCCTTCTGGATCATCTCCTCGAACGACAGGAAGTGATCGCGCACCCGTACCTGGCCATTGCGGAACTCGATGTCTTCCGGCGTGACCTTGTAGTCGCGCACCAGGAAGTCCACCAGGCGCTGCTTGATGGTTTCGGCGGCGTTCTTCGCCGCCATGCCGTTGAGGTCGGCACCGCTGGAGGCTGCGGTGGGCGAGGTGTTTGGCACCTTGTCGGTGTTGGTGGCGGTGATCTGGATGCGCTCGATATCGACCTGGAAGACCTCGGCCACGACCTGCGCGACCTTGGTGTTCAGGCCCTGGCCCATCTCGGTGCCGCCGTGGTTCAGGTGGATCGAACCGTCGGTGTAGATGTGGATCAGCGCACCGGCCTGGTTGAGGAAGGTGGCCGTGAAGCTGATGCCGAACTTCACCGGGGTCATGGCCAGGCCTTTCTTCAGCACCGGGCTCCTGGCGTTGAAGGCGCGGATTTCCTCGCGGCGTTTGGCGTACTCGCAGCTTGCCTCCAGCTCGGCGGTCATCTCGTGGATGACGTTGTGCTCGACGGTCTGGTGGTAGTGGGTGACGTTGCGCTCGGTCTTGCCGTAGTAGTTGCGCTTGCGCACTTCCAGCGGGTCCTTGCCCAGGCTGCGGGCGACGGCGTCCATCACTTCCTCGATGGCGACCATGCCCTGCGGGCCGCCGAAGCCGCGATAGGCAGTGTTCGAGGCGGTGTTGGTCTTGCAGCGATGACCGTTGATGGTGGCGTTGCCCAGGAAGTAGGCGTTGTCCGAGTGGAACATGGCGCGGTCGACGATGGAACCGGACAGGTCCGGCGAGTAGCCGCAGTTGCCGGCCAGGTCCATCTCGATGCCGTGCAGCAGGCCGTCGTCATCGAAGCCGACGTCGTACTCGACATAGAAGGGGTGGCGCTTGCCGGTCATGCTCATGTCTTCCATGCGCGGCAAGCGCATCTTGGTCGGCCGGCCGGTGAGGTGCGCGATCACCGCGCACAGGCAGGCGGGGCCCGCGGCCTGGGTTTCCTTGCCGCCGAAACCGCCCCCCATGCGACGCATGTCGATGACGATCTTGTTCATCGGCACGCCGAGCACCTCGGCGACCAGCTTCTGCACCTCGGTGGGGTTCTGCGTCGAGGTGTAGACCAGCATGCCGCCATCCTCGGTAGGCATGACCGAGGAAATCTGCGTTTCCAGGTAGAAGTGCTCCTGGCCGCCGATGTGCAGCGTGCCCTGCAGGCGACGCGGGGCGCTGGCCAGCTGGGCAGCCGAGTCGCCGATGCGGTGGGTGTGGCTGGCGAGGACGAAGTGCTGCTTGCGGTAGGCCTCGACCACGTCGAGCACCGGCTCCAGGTCCTCGTACTCGACGATCGCGGCCATGGCCGCCTTGCGTGCGGTTTCCAGGCTGTCGGCGGCCACTGCCAGGACCACCTGGCCGACGTACTCGACCTTGCCGTCGGCCAGCAGCGGGTCGCCGGCGACCACCGGGCCGATATCCAGCTGGCCCGGTACGTCATCCTTGGTGATGGCGATGGCCACGCCCGGAATCTCGTAGCAGGGGCGGGTGTCGATGCGCACGATGCGCGCATGGGCGCGGTCGGACTGGCGCGCGTAGACGTGCAGCTGGTTGGGGAATTCCAGGCGGTCATCGACATAGACCGCTTCGCCGGATACGTGCTTGTCCGCACTCTCGTGCTTGACGCTGCGGCCCACGCCACTGGTCATGCCGGCGCGAAACAGTGCGGCCAGCTCTTCCTGGGATTTGTGTTCGATATGACTGGACATCTTCGCCTCCAAAACTTCGCATGCCGCCGGACGGGCCGGCGGCGGATCAATTCACTGCACGCTTATGCGTAAGCGGTAACCCGGGTTTCGATCTCGGGTGACTGCTGTTCCAGGAAGAACTTGCGCAGCAGGTTCTGGGCAGTGAGCAGGCGGTATTCCTTGCTGGCGCGGAAATCCGACAGCGGGGTGAAGTCTTCACTCAGCGCCTCGCAGGCGCGTTCGATCACGCCTGGATACCAGGCCGAGCCGACCAGGGCCGCTTCGCAGGCGCTGGCGCGTTTGGGGATGGCGGCCATGCCACCGAAGGCGATGCGTGCTTCGCTCACCACGCCGTCGACGAGGGTCAGGCTGAACGCCGCGCAGACGGCGGAGATGTCGTCGTCGAGGCGCTTGGACACCTTGTAGGCGCGGAACGCCTGGTTCGCCTGCTTGCGTGGCACGATGATCTTCTCGATGAACTCGGCTTCCTGGCGAGCGGTCACCTTGTAGTCGAGGAAGTACTCCTGCAGCGGCAGGATGCGCCGGTTGTTGCCCTGGCGCAGGGCGATCTGCGCACCCAGGGCGATCAGCAGCGGCGGGGCGTCACCGATGGGCGAGGCGTTGCCGATGTTGCCGCCCAGGGTGCCCTGGTTGCGGATCTGCAGCGAGGCGAAGCGGTGCAGCAGCTCGCCGAAGTCCGGGTATTCGTGCGACAGCGCTGCGTAGCAGTCGGACAGCGCGGCGGCGGCGCCGATCTCGATGGCACTGTCGGTCACTTCGATGCGCTTCATGTCTTCGATATGGCCGACGTAGATCATCACCGGCAGTTCACGGTGGAACTGGGTGACTTCCAGGGCCAGGTCGGTGCCGCCAGCCAGCAGGCGCGCTTCGGGGTTGGCGGTGTAGAGGTCGGCCAGGTCGGCCACGGTCAGCGGTACCAGGCAGCGCTTGTCGCCACTGTTGAGTTCGGCGGTTTCACGCGGGGTGATGGCCTTGAGCTGGGCGACGGTGTCGCTCTCGAAGGCATCGAACTGGTCCGGCTGCTTCTGGCAGCAGGCCTGCTCGGCGGCGTCGATGATCGGGCGGTAGCCGGTGCAGCGGCACAGATTGCCGGCCAGGGCCTCCAGCGTAGCGCCCTTGTCGTAGCCACTGGCGCCTGACGCGGCCTGGTTCTTCTGCAGGGCGAACAGCGACATGATGAAACCGGGGGTGCAGAAACCGCACTGCGAACCGTGGCAGTCGACCATCGCTTGCTGCACGCTGTGCAGCTTGCCCTGGTGCTTGAGGTCTTCGACGGTGATCAGTTGCTTGCCGTGCAGGCTGGAGACGAAGGTCAGGCAGGAGTTGAGGGTGCGGTAGCGTACGCGCTCCCCGATCAGTTCGCCGACCACCACGGTGCAGGCGCCACAGTCGCCGGAGGCGCAGCCTTCCTTGGTTCCGGTCTTGCCGACGTGTTCACGCAGGTAGTTGAGCACGGTGACGTTGGGGTCCAGGGCATGCTCGGTACGCAGCTCCCGGTTGAGTAAAAACTGGATCAAGGACGACCTCCAGGCACTTTATTGTTATGAATCGGTTGGCTGTCAGTGAAATGCACGCGTCGCAAGGCGCTGGCGCGGTTGCCAATAGGGGCAATCTAGAGATTTCTGACTTTTGGGTCAACAAATATTTGACCTGGCGGTCAGCTGTTTGTCATGCGTTTCGGTTATGAGCGGCTGATGCAGAAAGCGTAGCGACTTTCATGCCAGTGAAGGGCGCTGGCACGGGGCCTGGAGAGGGGGGGCAGCGTGAGCCAGGAGAGGGTGGCGCGCATGGCGTGCGGTGCAGCAAAACAGCCCCGGGCGCTTGCGCGGCCGGGGCTGGCTGGGGGCGAGTGAGGCTCAGGTCAGCTGCGATTCGCTCAGCTGGTGTTCCTCGCCGGCGTAGTAGGCGCGCACCTTGGGGTCCATGATCGCGCGCCACAGTGGCGGAAAGAGGGCGAGCACGATCATTCCGGCATAGCCGTTGGGGAGTTGCGGGCTGTCGTCGAAATGGCGCAGCACCTGGTAGCGCCGCTTGGCGTAGGCGTGGTGGTCGGAGTGGCGCTGCAGGTGGAAGAGGAACAGGTTGGTCAGCAGGAAGTTGCTGTTCCACGAGTGATGCGGCGTGGTGCGCTCGTAGCGGCCGTTGTCCAGTTTGCGCCGGTGCAGGCCGTAGTGCTCGACGTAGTTGACGATCTCCAGCAGGGTGAAGGCCATCAGCGCCTGGCCCAGGAAGAACAGTGCGCCCAGCCAGCCGAAGGCCAGGCTGAAACCGAGCAACAGCAGCGCACTGATGGCGTACCACCAGATCAGCTCGTTGCGCCAGTGCAGGGCAGGCAGGCCGCGGCGCTGGAGGCGCTCGGCCTCCAGCCTCCAGGCATTGAGGAAGTTGTGCTTGTAGGCATGTGGCAGGAAGGCGTACAGGCTCTGGCCAAACCGCGAGGACGAGGCGTCTTCCGGCGTCGAGACATGCACATGGTGGCCGCGCACGTGCTCCACCTTGAAGCCGGCGTAGCACACCGCTGCCAGCAGCAGGCCGCCGGCGTTCTGTTCCAGCACCGCATCCTTGTGAATCAGCTCGTGCGAGACAGTGATGCCGATGGCGCCCATCACCGTGCCCACCGAGAGTACCCAGCCGAGCTGGCCGACCCAGCTCCAGCCTGCGTAACTGACGAATATCCAGGCGCTCCAGACCAGCATCGCCAGCAGCAGCGGCACCGTCGCCAGGCTCAGCAGGCGATAGTAGCCCTGGGCTTCCAGGGCTGGCACCTCGTCGCGCTCGTCCGGGTTGGCCGGGTCGCGGCCCACGACGAAGTCGAGCAACGGAATCACGCCGAACACCACCGTGATCACCAGCCAGGCCCAGGCGTCGGCATGAGCGCTGCCCAGCGACCAGTGGTAGCTGAGGGGGATGCCGAGCACCGGGATCAGCCAGATCCAGTAGCCGACCTTCTTCAGGGCGAGCATCCAGTGCGAGGGAAGTCTTTCGAACATGCCGGTCTCCGTCTGATTGTTGTTATGAACTGACATGTAGGATTGTAGGACAATCAATTTTTGTGACCATGGCTTCATGGCCAACCTTTAGAACGGAAAGCACATGCCGCGGACGCTTGGCCCGGTAACACCCTGTGTTACACTCGCCGCCAGATTTTCTTGCTTCCGCCCAGCCGTGGCGGGGCTCCCAGACTCGACCGCCTGCCCGCTGTATCGACGCACATAAGGAATGTCATGACGTTCAAGGCCCCGGACAGCCTCGCCGAGCAAATTGCCCACTATCTGGCCGAACGCATCATTCGTGGTGAGCTCAAGGAACGTGAGCGCATCCAGGAGCAGAAGGTCACCCAGGCCCTGAATGTCAGCCGTGGTTCGGTGCGCGAGGCACTGCTGATTCTCGAACGTCGCCACCTGATCGTGATCCTGCCGCGCCGGGGTGCCCAGGTCAGCGAACTGACCGCGCATCACGTCACCAGCCTCTATGCGCTGACCATCGAGCTCTACGCCATGCTGGCCCGCGCGGTGATCGAAGGGTGGAAGGTGGAAACCGACCTGGCGCCGTTCATCGACATCCAGCAGCGCCTGCTGGACAGCCTGCAGCGTGGCGACATAGGCGCCTTCGTCGAGAACAGCTTCGACGTCATGCGCGCGGCCTTTCCCTTCGCCGACAACCCCTACCTGCAGGAAACCCTGGAGAACCTGTTGCCGGCCATCAGCCGCACCTATCACCTGGCGCTGGAGCGCCGCAAAGGCGAGATGGGCCAGTTCATGGGCACCTTCGCCAGCCTGCTGCAGGCGATCATCGGGCGTGACCACGAGCGTGCCCGCGAAGTCTTGCAGGCCTACGGTCAGCACAACTGCCAGCTGGTGCTGGCGACCCTGGCGGAGCGCTAAGCCCCGATGCGCCTGAAGAGCATCAAGCTGGCCGGCTTCAAGTCCTTCGTCGATCCGACGACGGTCAGCTTTCCCAGCAACATGGCGGCGGTGGTCGGGCCCAACGGTTGCGGCAAGTCCAACATCATCGACGCCGTGCGCTGGGTGATGGGCGAAAGTTCGGCGAAGAACCTGCGTGGCGAGTCGATGACCGACGTCATCTTCAACGGCTCCAACACGCGCAAGCCGGTGACCCAGGCGTCCATCGAGCTGATCTTCGACAACAGCGACAATTCGCTGGTGGGCGAGTACGCCGCCTTCGCCGAGATTTCCATCCGCCGCCGGGTCACCCGCGACGCACAGAACACCTACTTCCTCAACGGCACCAAGTGCCGTCGCCGCGACATCACCGACATCTTCCTCGGTACCGGCCTGGGGCCGCGCAGCTACTCAATCATCGAGCAGGGCATGATCAGCAAGCTGATCGAGGCCAAGCCCGAGGAACTGCGCAACTTCATCGAGGAAGCCGCCGGCATCTCCAAGTACAAGGAGCGCCGTCGCGAGACCGAGAATCGCATCCGCCGCACCCAGGAAAACCTGGCGCGCCTGACCGACCTGCGCGAGGAGCTGGAGCGCCAGCTCGAGCGCCTGCACCGGCAGGCCCAGGCCGCGGAGAAGTACCAGGAATACAAGGCCGAGGAGCGTCAGCTCAAGGCTCAGCTGCTGGCGTTGCGCTGGCAGACCCTGAACCAGCAGGTCGGCAGCCGCGAGCAGGTGATCGGTGACCAGGAGGTGGCCTTCGAGGCCCTGGTGGCCGAGCAGCGCAGTGCCGATGCCAGCATCGAACGCCTGCGCGACGGTCATCACGAGCTGTCCGAGCGTTTCAACCTGGTGCAGGGCCGTTTCTATTCCGTGGGCGGCGATATCGCCCGCGTCGAGCAGAGCATCCAGCACGGCCAGCAGCGCCTGCGCCAGTTGCAGGATGACCTGCGCGAGGCGGAAAAGGCGCGCCTGGAAACCGAGTCGCACCTCGGCCACGACCGTACCCTGCTGGCCACCCTGGGCGAGGAGCTGGAGATGCTCCTGCCCGAGCAGGAGATGACTGCGGCCGCCGCCGAGGAGTCCGCCGCCAGCCTGGAGGAAGCCGAGACCACCATGCACGGTTGGCAGGAGCAGTGGGACAGCTTCAACCAGCGCAGTGCCGAGCCGCGTCGCCAGGCCGAGGTGCAGCAGTCGCGCATCGCCCAGCTGGAGCAGAGCCTCGAGCGCCTGAGCGAGCGTCAGCGTCGCCTGGGCGAAGAATTGCAGCAACTGGCCGCCGATCCTGAAGACGCCGCCATTCTCGAACTGAGCGAACAGCTGGCTGCCGGCGAGCTGGAGCACGAAGCCCTGCAACTGGCCGAGGAGCAGCAGGCCGAGCGCCTGCAGCAGTTGCGTGAGGAACTGCAGCAGGCCGGTCAGGCGCAGCAGCAGGCACAGGGCGAGTTGCAGCGTCTCGATGGTCGCCTGGCCTCGCTGGAGGCGCTGCAACAGGCCGCGCTGGATCCGGGGCAGGGCGCTGGCGAGTGGTTGCGCGAGCAGGGGCTGCAACAGCGTCCGCGTCTGGCCGAAGGGCTGCGCGTGGAGGCCGGCTGGGAGCTGGCGGTGGAGACCGTGCTCGGCGCCGACCTGCAGGCCGTGCTGCTGGACGATTTTGCCGGGCTGGACTTCTCCGCGCTGGAACAGGGCGAGCTGCGCCTGCTCAGCCCCGCGAGGGGCAGCATGCGCAATGCCGGCAGCCTGCTGGACAAGGTGGAGGCGAGCCACGACCTGTCGCCCTGGCTGGCCGGCGTGCGTCCGGTCGAGTCGCTGGAGCAGGCGCTGGCGGCGCGTGCGCAACTGGCCGAGGGCGAAAGCCTGATCAGCCGTGACGGCTACTGGGTCGGTCGGCATTTCCTGCGTGTGCGTCGCGCTGCCGAGGCGGACAGCGGTGTGCTGGCGCGCGCTCAGGAGCTGGAGCGCCTGCAGCTGGAGCGCGAGGAGCGCGAGGCGGCGCTGGCGCAACTGGATGAGCGTCTGCTGGGCCTGCGTGACGAGCAGCGTCGTCAGGAAGAGCAGCGTGAGCAACAGCGTCGCCAGGGCCAGGAGCTTGGCCGCCAGCTGGCCGAGCTGAAGGCGCGGCTGTCCGCCAGCCAGGCCAAGGCCGAGCAGCTGGGGCTGCGTCGCCGTCGTCTGCACGACGAGCTGCAGGAAGTGGCCGAGCAGCGTGCGCTGGAGCAGGAGCAGCTCGGTGAAGCGCGTCTGCACCTGCAGGATGCGCTGGATGCCATGGCCCAGGACAACGAGCAGCGCGAGAGCCTGCTGGCCAGTCGTGACAGCCTGCGCGAGCGCCTCGACCGGGTGCGTCAGGAGGCCCGCCAGCACAAGGATCATGCCCATCAGCTGGCGGTGCGCCTCGGCTCGCTCAAGGCGCAGCACGACTCCACTCGCCAGGCGCTGGAGCGTCTGGAAATGCAGGCCGAGCGCCTGCACGAGCGGCGTGAGCAGCTGTCACTGAATCTGGAGGAGGGCGAGGCGCCGCTGGAAGAGCTGCGCATCAAGCTCGAGGAACTGCTCGAACGGCGCATGGCGGTGGACGAGGAGCTGCGTCAGGCACGCCTGACCCTGGAAGATGCCGATCGCGAACTGCGCGACGCCGAGAAGCGTCGTAGCCAGGCCGAGCAGCAGGCGCAACTGCTGCGCGGCCAGCTGGAGCAGCAGCGCATGGACTGGCAGTCGCTCAACGTGCGGCGCAAGGCCCTCGCCGATCAGCTCGCCGAGGACAATTACGACCTGCACGGGGTGATCGCCACGCTGCCGGCCGATGCCACGGAGAGTGCCTGGGAAGAGGAACTCGAGCGCATGGCCGCGCGTATCGCGCGTCTTGGGCCGATCAACCTGGCGGCGATCGACGAGTACCAGCAGCAATCCGAGCGCAAGCGTTATCTGGATGCGCAGGATGCCGATCTGGTCGAAGCGCTGGAAACCCTGGAAAACGTCATTCGCAAGATCGACAAGGAAACGCGCAATCGTTTCAAGGAAACTTTCGATCAGATCAATGGCGGTTTGCAGGCACTCTTTCCAAAAGTTTTCGGTGGCGGCAGTGCTTATTTGGAACTCACCGGCGAAGATTTACTCGATACCGGTGTAACCATCATGGCGCGGCCCCCGGGCAAGAAGAACAGCACCATCCATTTGCTCTCCGGCGGAGAGAAGGCGTTGACCGCCCTGGCACTGGTGTTTTCCATCTTCCAGCTCAATCCGGCGCCGTTCTGCATGCTGGACGAAGTGGATGCGCCGCTGGACGATGCCAACGTGGGTCGTTATGCGCGCCTGGTCAAGGAGATGTCGGCAACGGTGCAGTTCATCTACATCACCCACAACAAGATCGCCATGGAAATGGCCGATCAATTGATGGGGGTTACCATGCACGAGCCGGGCTGCTCGCGTCTGGTGGCAGTGGATGTCGAAGAGGCACTGGCGATGGTGGAGAGCTGATGCGTCTGCCTGTGTAAAGTTGCCTTTCGTCGTGCTAGCTTATTGCCCACTTTTGTTACACGCGGAAAACGTCAGACAGAACATGGAGTTGGCGCCGCGTTTTATAGTCGAGTCAGGGTCCGATTGATTGGATCTTTTTTTCACCAGAATTTTTAAGGGTCAGGTATTTCATGGAATTCGGTCTGCGCGAGTGGCTGATCGTTATTGGCATCATCGTTATCGCTGGCATTCTGTTCGACGGTTGGCGTCGCATGCGCGGTGGCAAGGGCAAACTCAAGTTCAAGCTGGACCGCAGTTTCGCCAACATGCCGGATGACGACAGTGACCCGGATCTGCTCAGCCCGCCGCGGGTGGTTCAGCGTGACCTCGAGCCGCAGCTGGATGAAGACGACCTGCCCTCGATGAGCGCCAAGGACCTGCCGCGCCGTCCGCGTAACGAACCGCAGCAGGGCGACCTCAACCTGGCCGTCGACGAGCCGGTACCGACCCTGCTCAACCCGGTCGATGACGAGCCCGTCGAGCCGAAGAAACCCGCCAAGCCGGCTGCCGATGCCGCACCGGTCGAGGAAGTGCTGGTGATCAACGTGGTTGCCCGCGATGATTTCGGCTTCAAGGGCCCGGCGCTGCTGCAGAACATTCTCGAGAGCGGCCTGCGCTTCGGCGAGATGGACATCTTCCACCGTCACGAAAGCATGGCCGGCAACGGCGAGGTGCTGTTCTCCATGGCCAACGCGCTCAAGCCGGGCACCTTCGACCTCGATGACATCGAAGGCTTCAGCACCCGTGCCGTGAGTTTCTTCCTCAGCCTGCCCGGCCCGCGTCATCCCAAGCAGGCCTTCGACGTCATGGTTGCGGCAGCGCGCAAGCTGGCCCATGAGCTGGGCGGCGAGCTGAAGGACGACCAGCGCAGCGTGATGACTGCGCAGACCATCGAACATTATCGCCAGCGCATCGTCGAGTTCGAGCGCCGGCAGTTGACCCAGAAACGCTAAAGAGCAGCGGCAAGCTGCGAGCCTCAAGCTCAAGCCAAGCGCTTGGCTTGGGGCTTTTTTGTTCTTGCCGCCGCAAGTTTGTCGCTTGAGGCTTTATCTGCAATGACCGACGTCGCCCAACGTATATCCGCACTGCGCCAGGAACTGGACGCGCACAACTACCGCTATTACGTGCTGGACGAGCCCAGCGTGCCAGACGCCGAGTACGACCGCCTGTTTCGCGAGTTGCAGGCGCTGGAGGCCGAGCACCCGGAACTGGTGACGCCCGATTCGCCGACCCAGCGCGTCGGCGGTGAAGCTCTCGGCGCCTTTGGCGAGGTGCGTCATGAGGTGCCGATGCTCAGCCTCGGCAATGCCTTCGAGGAAGACGACCTGCACGCCTTCGATCGCAGTGTGCAGAGCGGCCTGGGCCTGGCTGGCGGCGACCTGTTCGGCGGCGGTGCCGAGGTCGAGTACAGCTGCGAGCCCAAGCTCGATGGACTGGCGGTGAGCCTGCTCTACGAGAACGGCCAGCTGGTGCGTGGCGCTACCCGTGGCGACGGCAGCACCGGTGAGGACATCAGCAGCAACGTGCGGACCATCCGCAACGTGCCGCTCAAGCTGCAGGGCGAGGGCTGGCCGCAGGTGCTGGAGGTGCGCGGCGAGGTGTTCATGCCCAAGGCCGGTTTCGAGGAACTCAATGCACGCCAGGCCGAGACTGGCGGCAAGACCTTCGCCAATCCGCGCAACGCGGCCGCTGGCAGCCTGCGTCAGCTCGACCCGAAGATCACCGCCAGCCGTCCGCTGGAGTTCTGCTGCTACGGCGTCGGGCAGGTCAGCGGTGAGCTGCCGGGTACCCAGGTGGCCATGCTGCAGCAACTCAAGGCCTGGGGCATTCCCATCAGCCGCGAGCTGAAGCTGGCCAAGGGCGTGCAGGATTGCCTCGCGTACTACCGCGATATCGGCGAGCGGCGCATGAGCCTGGCCTATGACATCGATGGCGTGGTGTTCAAGGTCAACAACATCGAGGACCAGCAGCAGCTGGGCTTCCGTGCGCGCACGCCGCACTGGGCCATCGCTCACAAGTTCCCCGCGCAGGAGGAGCTGACCGAGCTGCTCGACGTCGAGTTCCAGGTCGGTCGCACCGGCGCGGTGACGCCGGTGGCGCGGCTCAAGCCGGTCAAGGTGGCGGGCGTGATGGTGGCCAATGCCACCCTGCACAACATGGACGAGGTGGCGCGCCTGGGGGTGATGATCGGCGATACGGTGATCATCCGCCGTGCCGGTGACGTGATTCCGCAGGTGATGGCGGTGGTGCCCGAGCGCCGCCCCGATGATGCACGACCGGTGCATATTCCCGAGCAGTGTCCGGTGTGCGGCTCGGCGGTGGAGCGTACCCAGCTGATCAAGCGCAGCAAGGGCAAGGAAAGCGTCAGCGAAGGCTCGGTTTACCGCTGCGTCGGTCGCCTGAGCTGCCAGGCGCAGCTCAAGCAGGCGATCATCCACTTCGTCTCGCGCCGCGCCATGGATATCGACGGCCTCGGCGACAAGACCATCGAGCAACTGGTCGATGAAAAGCTGATCGCCTCGCCGGCCGACCTGTACCAGCTGACCTTCGAGCAGATCATCGGCCTGGAAGGCTTTGCCGAGGTGTCCAGCAACAAGCTGCTGGCGGCCATCGAGGCCAGCAAGCGACCGACGCTGGCACGTTTCATCTATGCCCTCGGCATTCCCGATGTCGGCGAAGAAACCGCCAAGGTGCTGGCGCGCTCGCTGGCATCGCTGGCGCGGGTACGCCAGGCGCTGCCGGAAGTGCTCACCTACCTGCCGGACATCGGTCTGGAAGTGGCGCATGAGATCCACAGCTTCTTCGAGGATGCGCACAACCAGCATGTCATCGACGCGCTGCTCGGTGCCTGTGGCCTGCAGTTGCAGGAGGAGGGCGAGCTGAGCGCCGAGTTCAGCGCCGTCGCCACCCTCGGTGGCATGCTCGACAAACTCAATATTCCCAGTGTCGGTCCGGGTGCGACGCAGAAGCTGGCCGAGCGTTTCGGCAGCCTGGAAGCGGTGCTCGGCGGTGACTGGCTGGACATGCGCCAGACGCTGCCGGAGCGGCAGGCCAAGGCCGTGCGTGAATTCTTCGACGGCGAAGGCAACGCTCAGCGCGCCCGCGCCATCGAACAGCAGCTACGTGACTTCGGCATGCACTGGGAAAGCGAGAAGAAGGTCATCGAGGGGCTGCCCCTGGCCGGGCAGACCTGGGTGCTCACCGGCGCATTGACGGTCAATCGCGATGTGGCCAAGGACAGGCTCGAAGGGCTTGGCGCCAAAGTGGCGGGCTCCGTGTCGGCCAAGACCCATTGCGTGGTGGCCGGGCCCGGCGCCGGATCGAAGCTGGCCAAGGCCAGCGAGCTGGGGATTCAGGTGCTGGACGAAGCGCAGTTCCGCAGTTTCCTGCGCGACAAGCACCAGATCGAGCTGGATTGACACCGTAGGGTGGATGACGCTCTTTTCATCCACCACGGCGATGGACCGGTTGCGGATGGCCTTGCGTGGCGGTGGATCGGTGAAGCGCGATCCACCCTACGGTCTGGACTGGACGAAGTGCGGGTGTCGAACGCTGAACCTGTAGGAGCCGGCTTGCCGGCGAGCTGACCGGAGAAGCATCGCTGGCAAGCCGGCTCCTACGAAAAGCTTGGCGTCAGCTGGCGAAGCGCTGGTCGAGGTAGGCGATGATCGCCTTGGACTCGTACAGCCAGGTGCTCTGGCCGTTTTCCTCGATGCGCAGACACGGCACCTTGATGCGTCCGCCCTGTTGTTCGAGGGTCTGGCGATGCTGGGCGTCGTTCTTGGCGTCGCGCAGTTCCACCGGCAGGTTCAGGCGATGCAGGTTGCGGCGTACCTTGACGCAGAACGGGCAGGCATGGAACTGGTACAGCGCCAGGTCGGCAGTGGCCTGTTCGACCTGGGCCTGAGCCTCGGGGCTGCGCGCCAGCTTGCGCGGACGGCTGATCCAGTCACCGAACACGACCAGTTGGCCCAGGCCGATGCGAAGGGCTTTTAGCAACATTGTCTCTACTCCTGAAATGCGCACGGCCGTTCACGCGGGTGAACGGCCGTGGTTGTCCGCCGTTTAGCGAACCAGATTGAGGAACTCGCCACGGGTGGCCGGGTTCTCGCGGAACTCGCCGAGCATCACCGAGGTGACCATGGAGGAGTTCTGCTTTTCCACGCCGCGCATCATCATGCACATGTGCTGCGCTTCGATCACCACGGCGACACCCAGGGCGCCGGTGACCTGCTCGATGGCCTCGGCGATCTGCCGGCTGAGGTTTTCCTGGATCTGCAGGCGGCGGGCGAACATGTCGACGATGCGGGCGACCTTGGACAGGCCCAGCACCTTGCCATTGGGGATATAGGCGACATGGGCCTTGCCGATGAACGGCAGCAGGTGATGCTCGCACAGCGAATACAGCTCGATGTTCTTCACCAGCACCATCTCGCTGTTATCGGAGCTGAACAGCGCACCGTTGGTGACCTCTTCGAGGGTCTGCTCATAGCCGCGGCAGAGGTACTGCATGGCCTTGGCGGCGCGCTTGGGGGTATCCAGCAGGCCTTCACGAGAGACGTCTTCGCCCAGTTGGCCGAGGATGGCGGTGTAGTGTTGTTCCAGGGACATGGAGATTCCTGTTGGGTATCGAATGGCGCAGGGTAGGGCGCGAAACGGGGCCTGACAAGTACGTCAGGCGCCTGGAGGGCACCTCCGCCGACTCCCTGCGTCGTTTAAGGCAGGCTGGAAGGCCAGCCCGGTCGAATGCTCATCTGCTGCTCGTGCACTGCGAGGGCCTCGTCTGCGTCTGGCAGGCGGTCAATGCCCGTTCACTCGTCGCGGCCGTCCATCATGGTGCGCTTGAGCATCACGTACACCGCGCCGGTACCGCCGTGCTTGGCCAGGCAGGACGTGAAGCCGAGCACCTTGGGGTGCTGGCGCAGCCAGGTGTTGACGTGGCTCTTGATCATCGGCTTGCGCCCGTCCATGCGCACCGCCTTGCCGTGGGTGACGCGCACGCAGCGGACTTCCAGCCTGGTGGCCTCGGCAAGAAACTCCCACAGCGTATCGCGGGCTTTCTCGACGCTCATGCCGTGCAGGTCGAGGCTGCCCTCGAAGGCGATCTGGCCCAGCTTGAGCTTGCGCATCTGGCCGTCTTGCACGCCATTGCCGGCCCAGTACAGCGGGTCTTCGGCGCCGACGTCGATGACGAACTGATCGGAAAGGCCGTCCACCTTGGTCTCGCCCTGGCTGATAGTCGCCGCCTGGCGCAGGGCAGTGAGCTGCTTGCGATCGGGTTTGGGTTTGCCGGTATCGGCGCGGTCGTGCTTGAGCGGCTTGACGCCACGCAGCTCGGCCTGGAACAGGGAAAAGTCGTCGTCTTGCATCGGTGGCTCCGCGAAACAGGCGGCTATCTTACCCAAATGCCAGGCGGTTAAGCGCAGAAAGACGGACTCGACTGGCGATCATCCCGCCCGATGGTGATGCGGTATCGCGCTCAGTCGCGCTTCTTCATCAGGTTCGGTGACAGGCTCAGGTCGCTGGGGCGGCGCAGGCGTCTGCGGCAGCGCCGCCAGAAGGCGATGCCGGCCCAGAGCAGGAATAGGCCGAGCAGCAGCAGGACAATGGCTTCGCCGGTCGAGTCGTTGAGCGTGCCCAGTACCGGTGCCCGTCCAGCCAGCGAGGCGACGCCCGCCATCCCCAGAAGAATGCCGAACGCCGCCAGCAACGCGCCCAGGCCAGCCCCGATACGCAGGCTCCAGCTTCTCGGCTGGCGCGGGCGCAGGCGGCGTGCATCGAAATCGTCGGACAGCTTCATTCCGATTTCCTCCGGGTTATCGGCGGTCTGACCGGTCGCTTTCCCTGGAGTTCCGCCTCTCTGGCAAGGTTGCGACGTGCGTCAAATCAGCGATTTGCTGTGCGGCACGAGGGTGGCGAAGTTGTCGCCCAGGGCGATCATCTCGATGCGATGGACCTCGGCTGCGGAGATCACGCTGCCGTCCGCAGCGGGCAGGTCGCGAGTCGCGCAGGCGGCGTCGACCAGTGTGCAGCGATACCCGTAGTCCTTGGCGGCACGCACGGTGGTGCTGACGCTGGAGTGGGTCATGAAACCGCACACGATCAGGTCGAGATGGCCGAGCGCCTGCAGGCGGTCGTGCAGTTCGGTGCCGGCGAAGGCGTTGGGCAGGCGCTTCTCGACCACGATCTCGCCGGCCAGCGGAGCGGCTTCCGGCAGGTGGCGACCGCGTGGGCCGCTGGGGTCGAGCAGGCCGCCGGGGATGCCGAGGTGCTTGACGTGCACGATGTCGGCACCGGCGCTGCGCGCGGCAGCCAGCAGGTTGGCGATTTCCGCCAGCGCAGGGTTCAGGCCGGGCAGGGCGAGGACGCCGCTGCGGTACTCCTCCTGGGCATCGATGATCAGCAAGGTCGCATTGTTCAGGCTGGCCGGTGCGTGGCCACGACCGGTGAGCTGGAACATGGTTTGCGGATGGGACATCTCGGGCTCCTGGCTGATGGTGATAATGTGCCATTGTCCGCTTGCCAGCGCGGTCTGTGAACCTCTATCTGCGCCAAAGCTTGCTCAGTGCAGGTTGCCGGAGCAGAATCGGAACTGCCTTGAAGGACTCAGGGTCGTACGCAAAAGGAGTTGCCATGTCACTTTTGTCGCAGTTTTCCCCGCATTTCTGGCTGTTGTTCTCCATCGCCGTGGCCATTGCCGTGCTGCGCGAGTTGCGTCGTCCCAGTGACGATGGCGACTCCTGGCGCGACAAGCACTAGCCGCGCCGGGAATCGTTCGCCACAGGCCCATGCGCCTGCTGCCTGCTCTGGGCTAAACTTCCGCACTTTTCATCCGGAGGCCGCCCGTGACTGCTCTCACCACCCGTTTACGTACCCTGCGCGACTACATCCGCTGGGCCGTCAGTCGTTTTCAGGCCGAGCAGCTGTTCTTCGGCCATGGCACCGACAACGCCTGGGACGAAGCGCGCCAGCTGGTGCTCGGGGCGCTGCAGCTGCCCTGGGAAATCTCCGATGCCTACCTGGACTGTCGCCTCGAGGACGAGGAACACGCGCACCTGCAGGCGCTGCTCAAGCGGCGCATCGAGGAGCGCGTGCCGACCGCCTATCTGCTGGGGGAGGCGTGGTTCTGCGGTCTGCCGTTCGTGGTCGACGAGCGTGTGCTGGTGCCGCGTTCGCCTATCGCCGAGCTGATCGATCGTCATTTCGCCCCCTGGCTGCCGAGCGAACCGGCGCGCGTGCTGGATCTGTGTACCGGGTCGGGCTGCATCGGCATCGCCTGCGCCTACGAATTCCCCGAGGCCGAAGTGGTGCTGGCCGACCTGTCGTTCGACGCACTGGAGGTCGCCAACCAGAACATCGAGCGTCACGGGCTGGAGGAGCGCGTGTACTGCGTGCAGGGCGACGGCTTCGCCGGTCTGCCGGGCCAGCGCTTCGACCTGATCGTCTCCAACCCGCCTTACGTCGACGCGGAAGACTTCGCCGACATGCCTGCCGAGTACCAGCACGAGCCGGCCATGGGCCTGGCCTGCGGCGACGATGGCCTGGATCTGGTGCGGCGCATGCTGGCCGAGGCTGCCGACCACCTCAGCGAGCGCGGCCTGCTGATCGTCGAGGTGGGCAACAGCCAGGTGCATGTCGAGGCGCTGTACCCCGAGGTAGATTTCACCTGGCTGGACTTCCAGAACGGTGGGCACGGCGTGTTCCTGCTCGCCGCCAAGCAGTGCCGCGACCATCAGGCGCTGTTCCGTTCGCGTATCGGGGCGTGATGGGGGTGCTTGTACGCCATGCATGTCGGCATGGCGTGCACCGCTAATCGCGGATAAATCCGCTCCTACAAAAGCGGCGGGGTGATCAGCGCGTAGGGTGGCTGTCGCTTCTTACATCCACCGCAACGTTGGCTCGAAACAACGCGTCCACCCTGCTAGCGACACGCCGATGCAAGTGTGGGAGCGGCTTCAGCCGCGATCCGGGAAGCTCGCCGCTCAAGCGCCTCCCACCACGCTGTGCGCCGAAGGCGTGCTCAGCGCGTGGCGATCCAGATCAGCAAGCCGGCCTGAAACAGGCTGAAGGCGATGAGGCAGGTGATGGTGAAGCGCAGGCCGGTGTCCTCGCGCTTGAGGCGATCGACCCGGTCTTCCAGCTTGCGCAGCTTGACGCTCTGCTCCTGCAGGTTCTGGTCGGCCTGCTGCAGCATGGCGGCGGCGTCCAGCAATTCGATGATCTGCACCTTCTCGGCCTGCCAGTCGCCGTGCAGCGAGCTGACCCGTGGTGCACTGTAGAAGGGCTTGAGCTGCAGCGGATCGCTGTATTCGATGGTGAAGCCCTGCGCCTTCAGAGCGTGGTCGCGCCGTTCACGGGCGGCTTCGTTGAAGTTGTCCTTGGTCGGCAGGGCGCCGCCCTCGACCTGATAGTGAGCGAAGTGCTTGCGCGCCCAGGCGATGCCCTGGGCCATGAGGAAGCGCCCGAGGCCCCGATTGGCCGGCTCCACGCTCAGGCCCTTGTCCGGACCGAAGCGAATTTCCTTGCGCTGGTGGTCGGCCCAGACTTCCAGCAGGTTCTGCTGGCGATGCAGGCGCTGCCCGGGCACCTGCACGGTCAGGCGCAGCAGGCTGAGGTCCTTGGCATTGCGCTCGACCCGGCCCAGCTGGACGAACCGCAGCGGCCTGGGGCCGGTCTCGCGGTCGACGGGCAGCGGCGCCAGGCGCAGCAGGCTGAACTGTTCCGCCGGCAGCTCAGACCAGGGATGTGGCGCGGCGGGCGTTTCGCTGCCTGCGGCTGCGTCTTCGGGGGCTTGCGCCGCCGGGGCTGGGTTCTCGCTCATGGGCGTCCTGTGCGCTTGATCGGGTCATTTTGCAGGTTATCGACCGTTTTTCTCTGCGCTGGAGCGAATGAAGGCGACGATCCGCTCGCCCAGTGCACGGGCCAAGGGTAGCTGCGGATCGTCATAGGACGTTAGCTGTTCCTGCCAGGCTGCCGGGGTGATGCGCATGACGTGGTTCATGCCGGCGATCATGGCCAGCTCGGCGTCGGGCTTGGCCTGCTTGAGCAGCTCGGCGTTGTCCGGGCTGACCTGGGCGTCGTGGCTGCCCTGGACAATCAGTGCCGGGATGCGCAGTGCGGCGAAGTTCTCCGCCGGATCCTGGCGCAGCAGGCTGATCAGGTAGGGCTGCACGCTGGGGCGGTACACCACCTGCAGGGCTTCGGGCACCTCGGGTTGCAGCGTGCCGCGGATCAGGTTAGCGAGGATGTGTCGGCTCTCGGCGAGGAGAGCGGGCGGCAGGCGCATGGCCAGCTGCATGTCCAGCACCTGGCCGATGGGGTAGGCCGGCCCGGCGATGGATACCAGGGCATCGGCCGGGCTGTCGGCGGCGGCGAGGCTGGCGATCAGTGCCCCCTCGCTATGGCCGATGAGGATCACGCGGTCGAAGCGCGGGTCGTCCTTGAGCTGCCTGGCCCAGCCGCTGGCATCGGCGACGTAGCGCTCGACACTGAGGTCGCGCTCATCCGGGGTGGCGCTGCGGCTGGCGGCGACGCCGCGCTTGTCGTAGCGCAGGCTGGCGATGCCGTTGCGGGCCAGTACCTGGGCCAGTTTCTTCAGCGCGTCGTTGTGGCCGCCTTCCGGGTTGTTGCCGTTGCGGTCGGTGGGGCCGGAGCCGGCGATCAGCAACGCGACCGGCAGCGGCCTGTCGCTTTGCGGCAGCAGCAGGCTGCCATGCAGGGTGCCCTGGTCGGTCGTGAGGCTGACGGGTTGTTGGCGAGTGGTGGCGGCCTGGGCCAGGCCGGCGATCAGGGTGAGGGACAAGAGCAGGGCTCGCAGCATGGTGAGGTTGGGGTAGTGGCAGACTGGCATTGGACGCCTGTGACCGCGCAAGGTTCGGGGTGAACTGCAAGGGGCTGGCAGGTATACTCGCCCACCTTGTGAATCGGGCCTGCGCAGCGGCAGGTCGGAGCTGAATCTCGCGGAGCGTCTTCCCATGTCCGGCAATACCTACGGCAAGCTGTTCACCGTCACCACCGCTGGCGAAAGCCATGGCCCGGCGCTGGTCGCCATCGTCGACGGTTGCCCGCCCGGTGTCGAGATCAGCCTGGAAGACCTGCAGCGTGATCTCGACCGCCGCAAGCCAGGCACCAGCCGCCACACGACGCAGCGCCAGGAAGCCGACGAGGTGGAAATCCTCTCCGGGGTGTTCGAAGGCAAGACCACCGGTTGCTCCATCGGCCTGCTGATCCGCAATACCGACCAGAAGTCCAAGGACTACTCGGCGATCAAGGACCTGTTCCGCCCGGCTCACGCGGACTACACCTACCACCACAAGTACGGTATCCGCGACTACCGTGGCGGTGGCCGCAGCTCGGCGCGCGAAACCGCCATGCGCGTGGCCGCCGGTGCCATCGCCAAGAAGTTCCTGGCCAGCCAGGGCATCGTCATCCGTGGCTACATGAGCCAGCTCGGTCCCATCGAGATTCCGTTCAAGAGCTGGGACAGCGTCGAGCAGAACGCCTTCTTCAGCCCGGACCCGGACAAGGTGGCGGAGCTCGAGGCGTACATGGATCAGTTGCGCCGTGACCAGGATTCGGTCGGGGCGAAGATCACCGTGGTCGCTGAAGGCGTGATGCCGGGGCTCGGCGAACCGATCTTCGACCGCCTCGACGCCGAACTGGCCCACGCGCTGATGAGCATCAACGCGGTCAAGGGCGTGGAAATCGGCGCCGGTTTCGCCTGCGTGGCCCAGCGCGGCACCGAGCATCGCGATGAGCTGACCCCGCAGGGTTTCCTCTCCAATCATGCCGGCGGCATCCTGGGTGGCATCTCCAGCGGCCAGCCGATCGTTGCCCACCTGGCCCTCAAGCCGACCTCCAGCATCACCACGCCGGGGCGTTCCATCGATGTCGACGGCAACCCGGTGGACGTGATCACCAAGGGTCGCCACGACCCCTGCGTGGGCATCCGCGCCACGCCGATCGCCGAAGCGATGATGGCCATCGTGCTGATGGACCACCTGCTGCGTCACCGTGCGCAGAATGCCGAGGTGCGTGTCACCACGCCGGTGCTGGGTCAGCTTTGAGCGACACACCACGAGCGGCAGGTCGCGGGCGGCTGTGCCGCTGCCTCTGCGTGCCGCTTGAACCCTGCCGCTCATGACGGCGTCTCTGCCGTACTGGCGGCTGTCGGGCTTCTACTTCTTCTACTTCGCCTTGCTCGGGGGGACGGCGCCATTTCTGGCGTTGTACTTCGACCACCTGGGCTTCTCTGCAGCGCGAATAGGCGAGCTGATCGCCATTCCCATGCTGATGCGCTGCGTGGCCCCCAATCTGTGGGGCTGGCTGGGTGATCACACCGGTCAGCGTCTGCTCATCGTGCGCTTCGGGGCGTTGTGCACCCTGGCCTGCTTCGCCGGCATCTTCCTCGACAAGAGCTACGCTTGGCTGGCGCTGATCATGGCCACGCATGCGTTCTTCTGGCACGCGGTTTTGCCGCAGTTCGAGGTCATCACCCTGGCGCACCTGCGTGAGCAGGCAGCGCGCTACAGCCAGATCCGCCTGTGGGGCAGCATCGGTTTCATCGTCGCCGTGGTCGGCCTTGGCCTGTTGTTCGAATGGCTGAGCCTGGATGCCTACCCGGCGGCGCTGGTGGTGATCATGGCCGGCATCGTCGCCGGCAGTTTCTGGGTGCCCAACGCCCAGCCACTGCAGCGCCCGAGCACCCCGGAGCAGGGCGGTTTCCTGCGCCAGCTGCGGCGCCCCGGCATGCTTGCGTTCTACCTCTGCGTCGCGCTGATGCAGTTGAGCAACGGCCCGTACTACACCTTCCTCACCCTGCATCTGGAGGGCGTCGGTTACAGCCGTGGCGCCATCGGCCTGTTCTGGGCGCTGGGGGTGGTGGCGGAGATTCTCCTGTTCCTGGTCATGGCGCGCCTGCTGCAGCGCTATTCGCTGCGTGCGGTGCTGCTGGCCAGCTTTCTGATCACCGCCCTGCGCTGGCTGCTGCTGGGCAACCTGCCAGAGTATCTGCTCGTGCTGCTGCTGGCGCAGTGCATGCACGCCGCCACCTTCGGCGCTTTTCATGCCGCGTGCATTCACTTCGTGCAGCGCAGTTTCGCCGATCGCCAGCAGGGCCAGGGCCAGGCGCTCTACGCCAGCCTGGCCGGTATCGGCGGTGCCCTCGGCGCGCTGTATGCCGGGTACAGCTGGAACAGCCTGGGACCGGCCTGGACCTTCGCCATCGCCAGTCTGGTAGCCTTGCTCGCAGCCTTCATCATTGCCACCCGCCTGCCGCCCGAGCGGCCCTGAATCGAGTGCCCCGTCATGAGCAGCCTCAGCGTCCACCTGAACACCTCTCCGGAACTGCCGAACAAGGTTCTCAACCATGCCGACGATATTGCCAGCACTCTGGCGGCCGTCGGTATCGACTACCGTCGCCTGGAGCTGCCGCAGGCGTTGCGTCCCGGCTGCGAGGACAGCGAGTTCGACGCGGCCTACGGGCTGTGGCTGCAGGCGCTGATGGGGGAGCAGGGCTATGTGCGCCAGGAGCTGTTCAACCTGCAGCGCAATCATCCGCAGAAGCTCGAACTGCGTGCGCGTCACCTCGACGAGCAGGTGCAGGCGAAGGCCAGCGCCTGGCTGTTCATCGGCGGTTTCGCCCAGCTCAACGTGCATCTGGATGGCTATGTCTACGTGCTGCAGGGCGAGCGTGGCGATCTGCTGACCCTGCCGGGCGGCACCCGCCACTGGTTCGACCTGGGCGAGGAACCACACGTGCTGGCGCTGCGCCTGAGCCAGCAGGAAGAGGCGCCGGAACGCAGCGGTGACGATATCGCCAGCCGTTTCCCGCGCCTGGGCGAGTGAAGCGCGGGATCAACCCGCAGGGAACCCGCGCCGGCCGCTGACTATCCTATGCAGGCAACCCCTCACACAGGAGTGTCGTCATGGGTTCCACCTTCAATGGGCTGATCGGCCTGGTCATTCTGGCCCTGGATATCTGGGCCATCATCAATGTGGTCAAGAGCGGTGCCGAGACCGGCATCAAGATCCTGTGGATTCTGCTGATCGTGCTGTTGCCGGTGGTCGGCCTGATCATCTGGGCGCTGATGGGGCCGCGCGGCAACGTCAGAATCTGACCCGGCCGTGCGGCTGGCGGTGCGCGCGTTCACAGGCGTGCACCGCGCTCACAGCGCCAGCTGCGCCTGGGTCGGCTGCAGCACGCCTTCCAGTTCCAGCAGCCACTGTTTGCGTGGCAGGCCACCGGCATATCCGGTGAGGCTGCCGTCGCTCCCGATCACCCGATGGCAGGGCACGATGATCGAGATCGGGTTGGCGCCGTTGGCGGTGCCGACCGCCCGCACCGCCTGGGGGCGGTCGATGACTCTGGCCAGCTCCGAGTAGCTGCAGGTACGGCCGTAGGGGATGGCCTGCAGCGCCTGCCAGACCTGCTGTTGAAACGCCGTGCCGCGTGGCGCCAGGCGCAGCTCGAAATGGCGGCGCTGGCCGGCGAAGTACTGGTCGAGCTGGCTGCACACGGCGTCCAGCTCACGGCCGGCAGGCTGCCAGTCGTCCTCGATGCGCCAGGGCCTGCTGTCCAGTTCCATCAGCAGCAATTGCAGACCGCTGTCGTCGGCGGCGATGAATAGCGGGCCGAGCGGGCTGTCGTGGTAGCGATAGTGCATGCTTCAGCCTCCTGAATAGTTGTGCCAGAGATGCGCTGCGGCGTAGGCGCGCCATGGCCGCCAGGCCTCGGCACGCAGTTGCAGGCGTCGTGCGTCGATGCCTTCGGCGCCCCACACCGGGGCCTTGAGCAGGCCCAGGTCGCTGGCGGGAAACGCATCGGCCTCGCCGAACGCACGCAGGGCAATGTAGTGCGCCGTCCACGGGCCGATGCCGGGCAGGGCGCACAGCTGTTCGATCAGTGCTGCGCTGCCGTCTTGCAGGCTCAGTTGCAGGCGGCCGTCGGCGATACAGGCCGCGAAGTGCTGCAGGCACTGCACGCGTTTGCCCGGCATGCCGATACCCGTCAGGTCCGCCTCCGCGATTGCCTGCGGGGTAGGGAACAGATGGCTGATGCCCACTGCCTGTGGCGTCTCGATCGGCGCACCGGCACGTTGCACCAGACGGCCGACGATGGTGACCGCTGCCTTGACCGCCACCTGCTGGCCGACGATGGCGCGCACGGCCTGCTCGAACGGGTCGAAGGCCACGGGCAGGCGCAAGCCGGGGTTGCGCTGCAGCAGCGGTGCGAGCAGCGCGTCGCGGCTGAGGTGACGGACTATCGTCTCGGGCTCGCTGTCGAGATCGAACATGCGGCGAACGCGCTGCTCGACGTGATCGAGATGGGCCGGCGAAGTGACCCGGCAGCGCAGTTCCAGGGCGTTCTGGCCGGCCAGCGGCATGACCTGCAGCCAACCGGGTACGCCGTCGATCATGAAGCCACGGCTGTAGCTGGCGGCGCTCAGCGACTCCAGACCGGGAATCGCGCGCAGGGCGAAGTGGCTGTGGAACTGTTGCCAGTCCCAGGGCGGTTGGTAGGGCAGGAGCAGGGTGATGATGTTCATGGCTCGCACCCTAGCTCGGCATCGAGGGCTTGTCAGCGCGAAGATGACTTTCAAACTGCCGGCGGCTGGCCGAACGCGGTCGTCGCGCGTTGATAGCGCCCGGGTGTCGTGCCTTTCCAGCGCTTGAAGGCGTGGATGAAGTTGGACAGTTCGCCGTAACCCAGGCGCTCGGCTATTTCCTCCAGGCTCAGTCCGCCAGCGGCCAGCAGCTCCTCGGCCAGCGCCTGGCGCACCTCGTCCTGCAGGCCACGGAAGTGGGTGCCTTCGTCGAGCAGACGGCGGCGCAGGGTGCGGCTGCTCAGGTACAACTGGCTGGCCACCTGTTCCATGTCGGCCAGCTGTCCTGGCGATTGCAGCAACAGCTGGCGTACGCGCCCGGCCAGCCCCTGATGCAGCTGATGACGGGCCAGCAGTGTCTGGCACTGCAGTTCGCAGGCCTGGACCAGCTGCGGGTTGGCGCGTGGCAGCGGGTTGTCCAGCAGGTCGGCGGAGAACCCCAGGCGGTTGTGCGCGGCGCCGAAGCGTGGCGCCTGGCCGAAGGCGGCGATGAACGGCGAGACGTCGGCTGGCGCCGCCTGGCGCAGCTCCAGGGCGAGCAAGGGTAACCTGCTGCAGAGCAGTTCGCGTACCACCACCAGCGCCGCGAGCATGTCACGCTGCACGATGAAGTCCAGCAGCGCCGGTTGCAGTGCCTGGTCATCGAAGCACAGGCTGGCGACCGCGCCCTCGACGTTCAGGCTGATGCGGGTGAAGGCGTAGGTCAGGCCGTGATAGCGCAGCCCCAGCTCCGCCGCCTGGCGCACGTTGGCACTGCTGAGAATGGCGTAGCCCCAGGCGCCGTAGGTGGTCAGGTGGTAGCGCCGGCCGGCCTGCAGGCCCAGATCGCCGACCCGGGGCAGCGCCTCGACCAGGTTGGCGATCAGTTGCAGCTCGCATGCGGCTTCGACCTCGCCGTTCAGGCCGGTGAGGTGCACGGGAGTGAGCCCGGTCCCGTGCAGGCACCTGTCCAGGCTCAAACCGAGGTCGAGCCCCAGCTGGGTGAGCAACTGGACGCTGATGATGCTGCGCCGGGCAGGCCAGGGTGGTGGCATGATTTGTCCGAAAATCACAATATCCTGGCCGACTATGCCATAACCCGGACGTGGCGAGGCAAGTAGCATCCCCTGATCGCCATAAATGGTGCCTCTAGAAACGTGGGCGAGGCAGTCAGCGCAAGGCGAAAACAGGCGAAAGCGCAGTTCACAGCTGCAAATCAGCACCTTGAGCCTGTTTTAACGCAGCGATGACAGCGCAGGTAGTTCTTACGAGGTGCCCATACGGGTCGGGGAGACCACAATGCACAGCAACCCCCGTACTGATGCGCCCTGGCGCGTGTTGATCATCGGCAGCGGCTTTGCCGGGCTGGGCCTGGCCATGCAGCTGCGCCAGGCCGGTCAGGAGGACTTCCTGCTGCTGGAAAAAGCCGGCGACGTCGGCGGCACCTGGCGCGACAACAGCTACCCGGGGGCAGCCTGCGACGTGCCCTCGCACCTGTACTCGTTCTCCTTCGAGGCCAAGCACGACTGGTCGCGCAGGTTCGCCCCGCAGGCGGAGATCCATGCCTATATCCGCCAGTGCGTGGAGAAGCACGGGCTGCATGCGCATATCCGCTTGAACAGCGAGGTGCTTGGCGCCGCCTTCGATGCGGCGCGCGGCATCTGGCGCGTCGAACTGGCTGGAGGCGAGGTGATCGAGACGCAGGCGCTGGTCAGTGCCTGCGGCCAGCTCAACCGGCCTGCCTATCCGCAGTTGCCGGGTCTGCAGAATTTCCGTGGCGAGGCCTTCCACTCGGCGCGCTGGCGCCATGACCTCGACCTGAGCGGCAAGCATGTGGCCGTGATCGGCACCGGCGCCTCGGCCATCCAGTTCGTCCCGCAGATCCAGCCCAGGGTGGCCAGCCTGAGCCTGTTCCAGCGCTCGGCTGCTTACGTGCTGGCCAAGGCGGATCGTGCCTATCGCCCCTGGGAGATCGCCCTCAAACGTCGTCTGCCACTGTGGCAGCGTGCCGACCGCCTGCTGCAGTACCTGCACCACGAGGGGCGTGCGCTGGCCTTCATCCGTTTTCCCTGGCTGATGCGTGTGTTCCGCCACAGCTTCACCCGCCACCTGCAACGGCAGATGCCCGACGCCGGCAAGCGGGCGCAACTGCAGCCGGACTACCCCATGGGCTGCAAGCGCATCCTGATCAGCAACGATTACTTCCCGGCGCTGGCGCAGGCCAACGTCGAGATCGTCGGTTCGCCGATTCACGAAGTGCGTGAACGTTCTCTGCTGACCGCCGACGGTCGCGAGCATCCCTGCGACGTGCTGATCTATGGCACGGGCTTCACCGCGACCGACTTCCTGGCGCCGATGCGCATCCGTGGGCTCGATGGCCAGGACCTGAACCAGGCCTGGAAGGACGGCGCGGAGGCGTACAAGGGCATCAGCGTCAGCGGGTTTCCCAACCTGTTCCTGCTGTACGGGCCGAATACCAACCTCGGCCACAACTCGATTCTCTACATGCTGGAGAGCCAGTACGCCTATGTGCTCGGTTGCCTGCGTGCGCTGCGCGAGCAGGGCCTGCGCTATCTCGATCTGCGGCCGCCGGTGCAGCGCCGGTACAACGCCAGACTGCAACAGGCGACTCATCGAACGATATGGGAACAGGGCTGCGACAGCTGGTACAAGACCGCTACCGGCAAGAACACCAACAACTGGCCGGGTTTCACCTTCACCTATCGCCTCATGACCCGTACTCCGGAGCTTGCCGACTATGACTGCGTCCGCTGAATTCAACGCCCCCGCCGCCGAGCAGATGCTGCTACGTGGCCTGTTGCGCGGTTTCCTGCGTCTGTTCTTTCGCGGGCTGGTGCGGCCACCGATGCCGGTTTCCGGGCAGCGCCGCGTGCTGCGCGCCCTCACCACTGTCACCCTGACGCCGCGCGGTGTGCGTCGCAGCGCCTCGACTCTGGGCGGTCGCCCCTGCGAATGGCACCGCGCGCCTGGCGCCCGCGGTGGCGTGCTGCTCTACCTGCACGGCGGCGCCTTCATGATCGGCGGGCCGGATACGCATCGGGGCATCTGTGCCAGCCTGGCCAAGCGCGCTGGCCTGGACGTCTGTGCGCTGGATTATCGGCTGGCGCCGGAGCACCCCTATCCGGCGGCGCGCGACGATGTGGTGGCGGCTTACCGGGGCCTGCTGGAATCGGGGTATCGCGCGGAGCAGATCGCCATCGGCGGTGATTCTGCCGGTGGCAACCTCAGCCTGGTCGGCTGCCTGCGCATCATCGAGCTGGGCCTGCCGGCTCCTGCGGCGCTGGTGTGCTTCTCGCCAGCCACCGATTTCACCGGCG
>MDSZ01206653.1_pt1 | contig 33190 bp, 30 predicted proteins | sample 811201 | NCBI WGS metagenome assembly MDSZ01 (sample SAMN05326647, study PRJNA326480) | marine metagenome | isolation source: seawater | place: Indian Ocean: North | collected 2010 | reverse complement strand
TACGTTAACCAGTCTTTCTGTTAATGCTGGCGTGCCTCAGCGAACAGGCTTTACTGGTCAGCTGGAACCTCCTAGAAAACTCAGTGAAGTGTCTGCGCAAGAATCACCTCGTATTGTTGCGGGAATTGGTGAATTGGACCGTGTCCTTGGCGGAGGTCTGGTGCCTGGTTCTGCGGTTCTGATTAGCGGCAATCCTGGCGCAGGTAAGAGCACCTTGCTGATTCAGGTTATGTGTCGATTGGCGCAGCAGCATCCAGCACTCTATGTAACGGGTGAAGAGAGCCTTTCGCAGGTTGCAATGCGAGCGAAACGTCTCGCCCTTCCGATGGCAGAATTGGAGATCATGTCTGAGACAAGCTGCGATCGTTTGTTAGGCGTATGGAACGACATTAACCCGAAAGTAGTGGTTATCGACTCCATCCAGGTTATGCATTGTGATGGTGTAGAGGCAGCGCCAGGTGGAGTTGCTCAGGTGCGGGAGTCTGCGGCTCTCTTGATTCGCCAGGCCAAGCAGACGAATACCATTTTGTTACTAGTTGGTCATGTCACCAAGGACGGGAATCTGGCAGGCCCAAGAACACTTGAGCATATGATAGATACATTCATCATGCTGGAAGGTGACGGCGACAGTCGCTATCGAACTCTCCGATCGGGTAAGAATCGGTTTGGCGCAATAAATGAGTTAGGTGTTTTTGCCATGACCGATAAGGGTATGCAGGAAGTCGCAAACCCTTCAGCTATATTTTTATCGCGAAATAGTCAGGAAACACCCGGTAGTACTGTGATGGTTATATGGGAAGGTACAAGACCACTGCTCCTCGAAGTTCAAGCGCTCGTGGATGAAAGTGCATTAGGCAGTCCTAGACGAGTCGCGGTTGGCTTAGAGCAGAATCGTCTGAATATGTTACTTGCTATACTTCACCGGCATGGTGGACTCCAGGTTGGTGACCAGGATGTATTTGTCAATGCAGTTGGTGGTATTCGCGTTGAGGAGACGAGCAGTGACCTGGCTTTGATACTTGCTGTGGCATCTTCTTTTAGGAATTTTTCACTTCCGAGTGATCTGGTTTGTTTTGGCGAAGTTGGCTTATCTGGCGAGGTCAGGCCAGTACCAAATGGACAGGAGCGGCTTCGTGAGGCCGCCAAGCATGGTTTCAAGACTGCGATTGTACCTGAAGGAAATAGACCGAAATCAAAAATCAAAGACCTCGAAATTGTACCCGTAGCGACTTTGAAGGACGCTTTGTCGGTCATTTTGGTTTGAGTCTAATTTGGCATAGTTCACTTGACAGGTTTTGAGTTCTCCAGGCTCAGACAAGTCGTTTATATTTGACTCGAGTGGGTATAATTTCTCTAGTGCCAAGTCGTCTCAGTCGGTCTTCCTCGTATTCTGAGTAATTGCCGGGGAAAAACTCGACATGGCTGTCGCCCTCAAAGGCCAATATGTGAGTTGCGAGCCTGTCAAGGAACCACCGATCATGAGAGATGATCAGCATACTTCCTGGGAACGTTTCAATGGCTCCCTCCAACGCGCGCAGCGTCTCAACATCCAGATCATTGGTTGGCTCGTCCAGAAGAAGAAAGTTCGCACCGGTTTTCAGTAGCTTTGCAAGATGGACACGATTGCGCTCGCCGCCTGAAAGGTCCTTGACGTATTTCTGTTGATCAGCGCCCTTGAAGTTAAAACGGCTCACATAACCTCGGGATTGGGTTTCATATTTGCCGATCTGGATAATCTCGTTACCCTCAGATATCTCTTCCCAGACGGTTTTGTTGTCTTTCAGACTGTCACGGCTCTGGTCGACGTAACCGATTGTGACCGTGTCACCGATTGTAATTGTTCCACTATCAGGTTGTTCGTTACCGCAGATCATTCTAAAAAGCGTCGACTTACCTGCGCCATTACCTCCGATGATGCCGACGATGGCTCCCTTTGGCACGGTGAAGCTTAGGTTATCAATTAGCACCGAGTCGCCGAAACCCTTGGACACCTGATGTATTTCTAAAACCTGGTCCCCGAGTCTGGGACCAGGTGGGATGTACAGCTCCTGCGTCTCGTTTCGGGTTTGGAATTCCTGAGAGTTTATTTCATCGAAACGGGCGAGTCGGGCTTTGTTTTTAGCTTGCCGGGCTTTGGGTTGAGTCCTTACCCATTCTAGTTCTGCTTTGATTGACTTTTGACGCGCTGCTTCCTGACGCTCCTCCGTTTCGAGGCGCTTTTCTTTAGCAGTTAGCCATGCAGAATAATTCCCTTCATAGGGAATTCCATAGCCACGGTCTAGCTCAAGAATCCAGCCTGCGGCATTGTCCAAGAAATAGCGGTCGTGAGTAATGGCAACCACTGTACCTGTAAATTCCTTTAGAAACCGCTCTAACCAGGCGATGCTTTCCGCGTCAAGGTGGTTGGTTGGCTCATCGAGTAGCAACATGTCGGGGTTCGACATAAGAAGGCGGCAAAGAGCTACCCGGCGGCGCTCACCTCCAGACAGATGCTCAACATTACTTTCCCAGGGCGGTAAGCGCAGCGCATCGCTTGCGATTTCCATTTTTCGATCTAAGTTCCAACCATCCATCGCGTCAATTTTCAGCTGTAGCTCACCTTGTCGATCTAGAATTTCGGCCATTTCATCATCCGACATCGGCTCTGCGAACTTTTCGGAAATTTGATTGAACTCTTTGAGAAAAGCTGAGACGTCGCCCAGACCATCTTCAATATTGCCTCTGACATCTTTGTCCGGATCGAGCTGGGGTTCCTGAGGAAGATAGCCGATATTCAACTCTGGCTGAGGTCTGGCTTCTCCAAGTATTTCGGTATCTAGTCCCGCCATGATTTTCAAAAGTGTTGACTTCCCCGCGCCATTCAGACCAAGCACGCCGATTTTGGCTCCAGGGAAAAACGACAGAGAGATATCTTTCAATATAGTTCTATTGGGTGGAACAATCTTTCCGACACCTGACATTGTGTAAACATACTGAGCCATGCTGTTCCTTTCTCAAATTTTGTTAGTTAATTATCGGTCTATTTTAGCTAAGGTGTTGAATTGCTGCAGCACGGCAATCGAAGAAATAGCGTAATATAGAAATGTTTCCGAGATAAAAACTTCGCCATGTTCTGTCCGTTCTGCTCACACAGAGAAACAAAGGTTATCGATTCGCGACTAGTTAGTGAGGGTAATCAGGTCCGTCGACGTCGTGAATGTCGGGAGTGCGGCGAGCGATATACCACGTTTGAGTCTGCGGAATTGGTTCTTCCCAGAGTGATCAAATCTAATGGAGCTAGACAACCTTTCGATGAAGATAAGTTGCGTAGCGGTTTGGTAAGGGCGTTGGAGAAAAGACCGGTTGATCTGGAGCAGACCGAAGCGACACTGGACAGAATTAAACTTCGCTTAAGGGCCACTGGCGAAAGGGAAGTGTTGACAAGGATAGTAGGGGAGATGGTGATGGATGAATTGAGGGAACTCGATGACGTTGCGTATGTTCGTTTTGCCTCTGTTTACCGATCCTTTCAGGATGTGAATGAGTTTCAAAAAGAAATAGAGGCGATGGATAAGCATAAAGCCGAAAAGGAGTTAGATGAGCCTTGATGATACAAAATATATGGCCCTGGCAATTCGTCTTGGTGCTTTGGGGCGCTATTCCACTCATCCTAATCCATGTGTTGGGTGCGTTATGGTGCATCAAGGTCAGATCGTTGGGGAGGGCTATCATGTCAAAGCAGGTGAGGGACATGCAGAGGCTAATGCTCTTGCTCAGGCCGGTGACCGGTCAAAAGGAAGTACAGTATACGTTACACTTGAGCCTTGCTCTTTTCATGGAAGGACACCTTCGTGTGCTGAAGCCCTTATAAAAGCTGGTGTATCGAGAGTAGTTGCGGCCCGCGAAGATCCTGATAGTCGTAATGCGGGTAAGGGTTTTGCAAAACTTAGAGATGCCGGAATTGTCGTTGATTTATTGCCATCCGAGTCGGCAGACCAGTTGGTCCGTGGACATTTAAAACGATATTGCGAGCAAAAACCGTTTATTCGGCTAAAATTAGCGATGACTTTGGATGGCAAGACCGCGTTAAGAAATGGCAATTCGAAGTGGATTACGTCGGACGAAGCGCGGGCAGACGTGCAGAAGCTTAGGGCGGAAAGTTCGGCTATTGTTACAGGTGTGCAGACGGTTATTGATGATGATCCGAGGCTGCAGGTAAGAGAGATTCTGCCTGAGATAAAACACCGCGCAGAGGCGCTTTCGGTGGAGCGACCTGTTTACATTCTTGACTCTAATCTTCGCGCACCCGAGTCAGCGCAGTTGTTAACGCGAGATAGTGTTTTGCAGGTTTGTGTTGAGGGCGTTGCCTCCAAAGTAAATCAAGCTCGATATTTGGAGATGCCTGCCAATCAGGGCCGGGTTTGTCTGGAGAGTTTTGTTGCTACCCTGGCTGAAAGGGAACATAGCATGGTTTTGTTTGAATGTGGGGCGACGCTGGCCGGCGCGATGTTGAATAGAGCGCTAGTTGATGAATTGATTATTTATGTCGCGCCGAGACTAATAGGTTCATCTGGTCGCTCGTTACTGGATCTGCAGGAAATTGATAGAATGAGCGAGCTGGTTGAGCTGTCAATTAATGATGTGAGGCAGATTGGCCCAGACATTAGGATTTCTGCCGGTCGGGACTGAATGAGGTTAACCCGCTATGACAAAAACTATTGAAGGCGATTTTTCCGCTAATACAGCCAAGTTCACCCTGGTTGTGGGGCGCTTTAACAGCGCGATTGTTGATGGGCTCGAGTCTGGCGCCATTGATACACTGCGTCGACATGGTGTGCCTGACGCAAACATTACGGTTGTTCGTGTGCCAGGAGCATATGAATTACCGGTTGCCGCGAAACGCATTGCACAGCGGGGTGAGGCCGACGCAATTATTGCACTCGGTGCAGTAATTAGGGGCGGAACACCACACTTTGACTATGTGGCAGGCGAGTGCTCGAGTGGATTGGCTAGGGTAATGTTGGACGAGAACCTGCCCGTCGCCTTCGGTGTTCTGACCACGGATACCATTGAGCAAGCCTTGGAAAGATCAGGAACTAAGGCTGGCAATAAGGGAGTGGACTGCGCAATGACCGCCATGGAGATGGTCAGCCTTCTTAGAAATATTGGATGAGCAGCAAGGCCGCCGCCAGGAGCAAAGCCCGCAGGTTTCTTTTGCAGGCGATGTATCAGGCTGAGCTGACGGATGAAGACTATTCGTCGGTAGCAGACCCCTTTATTGCATACCACAATATGAAACGAGCTGATCTCACCTATTTTCGTGAGATACTCAATGGGTTGCAGGTTAAATATGACCGGTTGCGCTCTTGTATAGCTGCGAAGTTAGACAGAGATTTTGCCGAGCTTGATCCTATAGAAAAGTCGATCCTATTGCTCGGTGCTTACGAGCTCATTGCAAGAATCGATATACCTTATAGAGTTGTGATTAATGAGGGGGTTGAGCTGGCGAAATCGTTTGGTGCTACTGAAAGTTACAAGCTAGTAAATTCGGTCCTGGATGCTTTGTCGAAAGATATTCGTCGAACAGAACAATGAGTTCCTCTGAATTCGAGATTATCGATCGGTACTTCAAGGTGATCAGTCGTTCTCGTGAAGGCGTCGTTCTCGGGCCAGGTGATGATTGTGCTGTATTGTCTTTTCCTAGTGATGCGGAAGTCTGCACTTCTACTGACACCTTGATAGAAGGCGTTCATTTCCCAGAGGGAGCAGATGCGTCGTTGGTGGCTTCGAGGCTGGTCGGAGCCAACCTCAGTGATCTTGCTGCAATGGGCGCTGAACCTCATTCCTGTTTGATTGCATTGACCCTAGCGGAAGTTGATGCAGATTGGCTCGGTAGATTTTCCTCTAGTCTGAGTGAGCAACTGCAGAGCTTTGACATGGTGCTGATTGGTGGCAACTTAGCACGGGGACAGTTGTCTTTGTCCATGACAGTTATCGGTACAGTCCCGATAGGTCAGTCAGTTCAGCGCCAAGGAGCGAAGGTCGGCGATGACATTTACGTCACTGGCACACTTGGAGATGCTGCTAGGGGTTTGAAGGAACTGCTGGCTGGAGAAGAAACGGATGATTTTCTGGTATGTCGTTATGCTGAGCCAACACCAAGAATCGAAATAGGTATGAAGCTAAGACGGTTAGCATCGTCTATGATCGATGTGTCTGATGGGCTGCTTGCAGATTTGTGTCACCTCTGTGAGGCTAGTGAAGTAGGCGCTATTGTTGACTTGGCTGACCTACCTATATCTGAAAATCTTGCGCGGGCACTTGGAGATAGTGAGGCCAGACGCCAAGCGCTTAATGCTGGTGATGATTATGAACTTTGTTTTACAGCTTCGAGGGGAATGGGACCGGCAATCTCAGCTATTGCCAAAGATGTCGGGATCACTCGGATAGGTAGGATAATAACTGATTGCCGCTTGGAAGTTACTGATAAGGATGGCCTCGCTGTTACTATCCCAGATATGGGCTATAAACACTTTTGACAGATTATGGATCTTAAAAAGGTTTTCGCAGATCCAGCGCTGCTGTTTATGACAGGCTTTGGCTCTGGGCTATCCCCGATAGCGCCGGGTACAGTTGGCAGCATAATCGGTTTAGTGATTTTCCTACCACTCCTGTTGGCACCAGTTTTAGTTCAACTAAGCTTTATTATCGCAGGGTTGGCTCTAGGCATTCACTATAGTGACCGAGTCTCTAAAGAACTTAACGTCAAAGACCCAGGAATGATTGTCTGGGATGAATTTATTGGCATGTGGATCTCCATGCTTTTTTTGCCAGGTCTGATTTGGTTACCACTGGCGTTCGTGCTCTTCCGCTTTTTCGATATCGTCAAACCCTGGCCAATTAGTTGGGCTGACAGAGAGCTGAAAGGGGGATTCGGAATAATGATCGATGATGTAATAGCTGGACTGATGGTGTTACTGCTAGTGCAAACAATCAGTTTGACGCTGTGATTCGTCGATGACGTCGTGTTCTATTGCTGTATAGATTTAATTGTGGCGTGGCACTTCACCAAAACCGGACTTAGCGTTGTTACCGCATCTGATCGGTTACAAAACGTTGTATCAAACGTTCTGTCTAGGAAGCGCTGCGACGAATGACGAATAAAGTGCAAGCTGTTTGAGGTCGTAACTTATTCTTGGACGTGTGTTTAAGTAACACGTGTCAGGTAACTGCTATGCAGCGCGAATATATGATTTTGGTTAGCGGGACATTACGCTCTCTATATCTGCCTCTTCCTATGATTAGTCTCTTATTTTAGGGGTTCTTGAGAATTATTAGATATGTGGCGCCTACCGCCAAACTTTGATTAAACGAGTAATACCGCTACACTACCGGCCCTTCGTCGCATCCGGAGAGAAGAGTGCCTGTCACTTTTGTTGCATCGTGTAAATTACCCACGCCATATGGGGAATTTGTTATGCATGGGTTTGAGGACACTAACACCGGTAAGGAACACATTGCCCTGGTCTTGGGGAACGTCGCGGATGAAGATTCCGTTCTTTGCCGGGTGCATTCAGAATGTTTGACCGGTGATTGTTTGTTCAGTATGCGATGTGATTGTGGTGCCCAGTTTCAACATGCTATGCAAAAGGTATCTGAGGAGGGTAAGGGTGTAATTCTCTACCTGCGGCAGGAAGGGCGAGGTATTGGTTTGATCAATAAGATTAGAGCTTATGAGTTACAGGATCGTGGGGCCGATACGGTTGAGGCCAATGAAAGGCTGGGCTTCGATGCAGACTTGAGGGACTACACGTTAACAAAGGATATGTTCCTACATTTGCAAATAGACAAGGTTCGTTTGATGACGAATAACCCTGTCAAAGTTCAGGCTCTGACTAAGCTAGGAATCAAAATTGAAGAGCGGCTCCCGATAGAGACTGGTCACAATGACCATAACGCGAGATACCTTGCAACCAAAGCAGGCAAGCTAGGACATTTGTTTGGTGACAGCTAGCCTCTCAAGTGAACATCAATAGCGTATTTTATTGACTCCGCTGAAAGGCCGGCACTAGCTTGCATTTGGGTGGGTGTATTCTGGGCTACAAAGATATCAGGGACCCCTAGACAGAGTACAGGTGTTTGGTGATGAGTGCTGAGAACTTCTAGTACAGCTGAACCTGCACCCGCCGCCTGGACATTTTCCTCGAGCGTCACCACTAAATCGTGTTGATTGGCGGCGTTGACGATCGTCGCTTTGTCCATCGGCTTAACGAATCGCATGTCTACGACGGTGTAGTCACGCTCATCTGCAACTTGCCTTGCAGTCCCTAATAGTGTGCCGAAGACTAATATAGCGACGCTCTTACCTTCGCGGATCCTGTTCGCTCTGCCGAGTAAGACCGGAGGTGGTTTAGAGTCGAACGTTTCTGCAGCTCCCCTTGGATATCTAACCATTGCAGGTCCGTCATAATCGAAACCAAAGTCAAGCATAGCTTTTAACATATGGCTGTCAGAAGGAGTCATGATGACAAGATTTGGTATCGCCCGAGCAAAACTAAGATCGAAGACTCCAGAATGAGTTGGGCCGTCCTCCAGCAAAGAAGCGCGATCGATGGCGAGTAGCACATCCAAATTTTGAATGGCGACATCATGAATGAGTTGATCGTAACCTCTTTGCAAGAAAGTTGAATATATCGCTACAACAGGTTTCGCATTTCCTGCAGCGAGACCAGCAGCCAGGGTTATGGCATGCTGTTCTGCAATCGCAACGTCGTGAAAGCGCTGAGGATATAGAGCCGCGAACTTTACTAGTGATGAGCCCTCTTTCATCGCGGGCGTAATAGCTACGAGCCTTGGCTCGACCGCGGCACGCTCGCATGCCCACTGTCCGAACATATCGGAGTAGGTCGTTATATCATTCCTTTTTTTCTCAAGTTTAGTCATCGAGTGGCTGCTTATCGGAGATGCCTCGGCAGGACCATAGCCTTTGCCCTTGCGGGTGAGGACATGAAGAATACGCGGTCCTGTTTTTGTACGTTCATGCTTTAGTGCGGTAATAAGGATATTTAAATCATGTCCATCTATGGGCCCAGAGTAGCCTAGACCAAGATCCTGAAAGATGCTGCCGGGGATAGAGTTTTTATCTTTAAGGTTCGTGTTCCCCATTTTGCTTGCTGAAATATTTGATGCGAAATAATTAGCAAGGCCGCCGACGTTCTCCGAAATAGACATGGCGTTGTCATTCAACACGATTAGAATATCGGCTTGACAGGCCGCTACGTGATTAAGTGCTTCAAAGGCTATTCCAGCGGTCATCGCGCCATCGCCGATCACGAGCAAGGTTTTGTTGGGGTCATCTGATAGTTTAGCTGCCAATTCCATACCGAGAGCAGCACTGATTGATGTTGATGAGTGACCAGTACCAAAGGTGTCGTACACACTTTCTTCACGAACCGGAAAAGGCGCGACACCATTGGGCTTTCGCAGTAAATGCATGGCTTCGCGACGTCCTGTCAGGATCTTGTGAGGATAGGTCTGGTGACCAACATCCCATATTAGTCGGTCTGCAGGCGTTTGGAACACATAGTGCAGAGCAATCGTTAGCTCGACTACACCGAGCCCTGCTCCAAAGTGCCCTCCTGTCTGGCCGACGGTAAACAACAAAAAATGGCGTAATTGATCGGCTAAATTCGTCAGCTGAATTTCATCAAGCAGGCGCAAATCAGCAGGCGATTCGATGCTATCCAGCAAAGGAGTGTCGGGCCTTTTAGTGGGGATTATGTCAAACATGACCGAGTGGTCTACGATTCATCAACCTCGAAATCGGTGCTCGAAATAGCACCGTTCTCTTCTATGAGTATTTTTACTTTCTGTTCAGCATCCGCAAGGGCCTGTTGGCATTCTCTGGTGAGTTTTACACCCTCTTCGAAAATTGTAAGTGACTCTTCCAGGGTCAGGTCCCCGTCCTCCATGGTTTCGACAAGTTTTTCCAGCTTTTCTAGTGAAGCTTCAAAAGGATAACTTTTTTTGGTGGCCATTGATGAGCATGTTGTCCCAGGAATTGGAATGTAAACAATACGTACCGCTGAGAGGGTCGTCAAACGGGGCAGGATGATCAATAGTACCTTTTCGCGTAAGCTTCAAGATTTGTCGTAGTTAGAGGGAGCGTTTTATGGGACGAATTGCAGCACACGGATTGTTAATCATTGTGGCCATGTCTTTTGGCATCGTCACATTTGCGGATGGCGAAGCGGAGTACGATTACCGCCATGGTGTTATGGAAGCCATTGGTGGGCATATGACGGCCATGGTGACGATCTTGAGAAAAGGAGTTCATAAGGGTGAACTGGCTCTTCACGCGAGGGGCATTTCGGCTCTGGCTGAAATTTCACCTGGTATCTTTCCTGCCGGCAGTGATATTGATAAATCCGAATCTTTGCCAGCAGTTTGGACTAATCGAACAGAATTTGATGCTGCTATGGTCAAGTTTGTTGAAGCTGCAAAAACCATGGAGCGAGCTGCTGAATCAGGAGATATGGCTCAGATAGGGCCGGCGATTCAGGGCTTAGGCGGCTCCTGCAAAGGCTGCCATGACGATTTCAGAGAATAACGCTAAATTTTGTTGACTAAGTAGTAAGTCAAACCGAAGCAAAAACTTACGGCTAGTAAAGCTTTTGGAATGCTATAAGCGGCGAGGTTTTCGCAAGCCTTCAAGGGAAGTTCGAGAGATTTTCGGCCATTAATCATCGGTGTAATCAAGCGGTCGCGTCGATATATCTCGTAAAAAAAGATTGCAACAAGGTGGAGCCCGACCAGACCATAGAGTAGTCTTGAATTTAGGTGATGGATAGCGGTTAGTTGGTCACCAACTTCTTCGTTTACTAGATGGGTTAATGGCCCCTCGGTCATGATGTCGTCATCGCTGAACAGACCAGTTGTGGCCTGGATAAAAAGAACCGTCAGCAGTGCAATGACACTCAACGCGCCCAGAGGGTTGTGGCCGATGGTGGTTTTGCCTGACGAGCTATCTCGTCCCAGAAGCTGGCGGGTGTAAGGGACAATTTTTCTGAGTGCGACGAATTGACTGAAACGCGCGGTCTTGGAGCCTATGACTCCCCAGCAGACTCTAAAGAGAAGCAGAGCTAGGATGGCATAGCCACTAAGCATATGGTAATCCATTTCTTGAAACCCTCCTTTTAAGCCTGTGTAGATCGAGATAGTGACCAAGATTGCCAGGGTCCAGTGAAATAGTCGTATCGGTAAGTCCCAGACGCGCAAGTTTTTATTTGTGCTACTCATGACGTGAATTCCATACCGTAGCTTAGCCTGTATTTGCCATGTCTAACTCGATATTTGTCCAATGTGTCTGGTCCGCAACTGGCGCCACCGACGCCTCTCTGCATCGAATCCAGACATAGCCAGGTGTAAGGAGAAAGACTGAGCTCGTAAGTGTGGAAAGCCTCGGTGAGAGTTTCCTGGGAATAATGACTGACGGACCCTTGGAGTCTCCCATTACCACTGACCTTAAGGCTTGTTCGGCCGTCGTTTACACTTAACCACCTAAGTTCGGACAAGTTGCCATGTTCTTGAGGAAGGATGTAAGGAACGTACTGCTCAGTTACTGTAGATTGATGTATCTGTAGTACACCGGAAGTCTTTCGGTCCTCATAAGTCTCGTGAGGACCCAGTCCATACCAAGCCAGTTCCTCGAACCCTGGCTCCAACTGCCACCGGACTCCCACTCGCGGTAGATCTGTCAGTTCAAGTGGTACGGTGAATTCGTGATCGACGATTAGCTGATTTAAATCAAGCTCATAGGTTGAGATAGTCTCTAGTAGACCCCCTTGGCACTTGCCTCGGGAACGTTGAACTAGTTTTCTCTGGCCGTCAAACTCTAGTTCATGCTGCCATTGAAGCCTATCAATGCCATAACGAAGCCAGCGTCCGAGGGCTTTATGATCCTGGCCTGACCAACCCTTGATGCCATCGTTATCTATAGGAGCTCGCCAAAAGTTTAGTAAAGGCGGTGCGGCGATGATGTTGTAGCCTGCGAATGTGATTGAATTTATTGAACTGGAATCGAAGGTAATTGTTAGGTCATCACTGTTCAGTTGGCCTGCCGCTTGCTCGTTTAGCGCCTTAACAATAGGTTTTCGCTTCCTAGGATGCGGACCACTATTCAAGACAAACTGATCCCAAGCCACGATGTGCCCGCGATTCGCCCAGCTGGTCGCTTTCTTCAAACTAAATTCGACTCGAAGTACTTTTTCGCCATGCTTAGGGACTTTATCAACTGCAATTGTGAAGTCTTCGTAGTGGCCTGGGGGCGTGCTGAATGATGGCAGACGGCCCTTTTGCTTTAGTTCACCGTCGACGAGCAATACCCAGTCTACCGAATATCCTGACAAATCAATGTGATCATGTTTGTTAGTCACTCGGTAATGATTACCTATCCGGGTAACGGAGATTGGCTGGATAACTTTTTTGTATTCGATGAGGGAACTGTGGGGAGTGCCATCCGGCCAGCAAAGGCCGTCGCAGACGAAATTGAGATCATGACGCTCTTCACCAAAATCGCCTCCATAAGCCCAATATTCGATGCCATTGGCCTCAGCTCGAATACCGTGATCTTTCCATTCCCAGATGAACCCGCCTTGGAGGCCGTGCCAGGTTTCGATAGCGTCCCAGTATTCTTTGAGGTTACCGCAACTATTTCCCATAGCGTGCGCGAATTCGCACATTATGAGAGGTCTGGGGTCATCACTATGTTTAGCGTGCTCGATGATGTCTTCGACGCTAGGGTACATGGGACAGATGACGTCTGTCCCATGTACGTTATCATCCCACATCCGGCCAACACCCTGTTCGCAAATAGCGTTTTCATTATGAATTGGTCTGGAAGGATCGTATTGTCGAATCCAGCCTGTCATTGCCATATGGTTGGCGCCAAACCCGGTCTCGTTCCCCATACTCCACATGATAATTGACGGATGATTTTTATCTCGCTCAACCATTCGTTGACCACGGGTGAGAAATTGGTTAGCCCACACAGGCTCGTCGCCTAGTCTGGCGTAGTGGTGATGAGCTTCGATGTTAGCTTCGTCCACCACGTATAATCCCAGTTCGTCGCACAGATCATAGAAAGCATCATCGTTTGGATAATGACTGGTTCGGACTGCGTTAATGTTGTGTCTTTTCATCTGCAGCAAGTCTTCTCGCATCTGTGCGCGAGATAGAACTCGGCCGCTATCTGGGTTGTGATCGTGCCTGTTAACTCCTCGGATGAGTATTGTCGCGCCGTTTACCTTTAGTTCCCGATTGTTGATTTCTACCCGTCGGAAACCGACGTTGAAATCAAAAGATTCTAGGTATTGGCCACTGTCATTGATGAGTGATACGTTGAGCTGATATAGAGTGGGGTTTTCGGCGCTCCAAGGTTTCACCTTGCGCTTCGGCAATGTCAATTCGACTATTGGACCTTTTCCGGTGACGTAGCTGAATTGGTCTTTTTTTAACGTTTTACGAACTGGTTTGCCTAGCTTTAGGCCTTTGGGAGACCTCAATTGCACTTCAATTGTATGTGCTAGTGAGGACCGGTCACGACCACCTATACGGATTTTTGCGGCCAGCCGACCGGATGAAGTGAGCGTCTCAAAATCAGGAGAAATAAACACGTCCTGAAGAAAAACTGATGGCGTTTTGTAGAGGTAAACATGCCGATGAACCCCGCCGTGCCACCAATGATCCTGGTCTTCGATATAGCTTGCATCACTAAATTTTAAAACTCTCAAAGCTAGCTCATTAGCACCCTCGTTCAGATAGTTAGTTAGGTCGAACTCGGAGGGTAATTTCGAATCTTTGGCGTAGCCGACCTGCTGACCATTACAGTAAAGGAAGAAGAAGCTCTCTACTCCACCAATATGAATGACGATTCGATCTTGCGTCCAATGATTTGGTATATTTATGGTTCGACGATAGAGTCCTGTTGGGTTTTTTTGGGGTAACTCGGGCGGTTCGTGTCGAAACGGCATTACAACATTAGTATAGATCGGGCTGTCTTCGTCGAATCGGTCATCCATGGTCCATAGATGAGGAAGGTTGACCTCGCTCCAATCCTTTGTTTCCTTAGTATGCCAGTCTGAGGGCACATCGGACGCGTGACTTTTTAGCTGAAATCGCCAGCCGTCGATCAATTGAATCATCATGTCTTCCGACCTCCGCATCGAAGCGTAAGCAGGAAGTCTTCCAAGCGCTGTAACTTCGGGGTCAAGCCAAGGATGGTGCATAGAATTTCCCTAATTAGTAGTTCTGAGTATGCCACGTGAGACTCTTCGGTTTAACGCGTCTTTGCTTTGAGGAGGATGCTCGTTAATCTAGGTTTCGATATGCTGGAATAGATGCGATGCAGAGTATGAGGATTATCAGGCAGATTGCTGAGAGTCCCACCGCCCACTGCGGACCGAAGTAATCGGCGAATAGGCTAACGGGATAAATGGCGACCGAGAGGAATGACATTTCGAGCATGTAAATACTCATTACTCGGCCTCGGTATTCGTCGTCGACGTAGGACTGAATAAGGACGTTGGACAGAGACATTCGTGCTGCCTGGCCAAGACCGACAAAAGTTAACAACAGCACTGAGAGCCAATAATGCCTTGATAGGGCAAAAGCGAGCAGGGCAATTCCCATAACAAAAGCGCCATATAACAATGCTCTAGCTCGTTTTTTGTTTGGCAGGGAGGCAACTATAAGGGAGCCTGCCAGCGATCCTATGCCTGAAAGGGAAATAAGTAGGCCCAGACCGTCGGGACCCTGGTTCAACACTTCTTTTACAAAGCCCGGCAAGAGAATGAAGTAGGTCAGGCTGAAAAACACCATCAGAAAATTGAATCCCAGTAGCATTAGCATCAGAGGCGTCTGAAATACGTACCGAAATCCCGATTGAAGTTCTAGAAAGAAAGGTTTGTGCGTTGCCATGCTCAAAGGATTGTCTGCAACTTTTACCTTAAAGATTAGAATCGAGTTAAATAGGTAGAGCCCGGACATTGCCAGATAAACCCACTTGGCGGGTGCTATATTGCCGTCACCTCCTCCTAGCGCAGCCACCATACCCCCTGCCAGACCTGGCAGAAGTAAGCGGGCGACGTTCATGCCTGAGGTATTCAGAGCGATGGCATTGGTCAACAGATCTAACCCAACCACGTCTTTGGTTAATGCTTGGCGAGCTGGCATCATTATATTCATTACCAACCCTTGAAGAATTGAAGCGATTAGAAGGTGAGTAAACCCAAGGACCTCGATATGAATTAGCCAAGCGACCCACAGGGTAATGATCATATTTGCTAATCCAGCGATCTGAATAATATGCTTTTTTTGTCTGACCCTGTCGGCAACAACTCCCCCTAAGGGCGCAGCAATCAGTCCAGCAAGACCGCCTGCGGCAGTCATCCAACCTAATTTTTCGTAACTGTTGGTGATTTCGAAAACAAGCCAACCTCGAATAAACATCTGGATGTTCATAGAAGCGAAATTGCCAAACAGGCTCGTGAAGAACCATCGAAAGTTAGCAATTCCGAATGCTTTGAAGGTGCTGTGAAATCGTGACGTGTTGTCGAGGGCAGATGGATCCGGGGTGGCGCTCATTGTAGGGATATTACCATAGGGTTTGTCCACGCTAGCGCGATAATCAGCCTCGCAGACCAAGAGGTAGCTTCTCAAACCGCTGAATGATCGCGAGTCCTATATTACAATTGGTCGAAGAATCCGTTACCTTAATTCCGATGTCACTCTTACACATTGATAAGATTCGCGACTCTGTTCGAAGCTACGCGCCTGAGCGATGCGACACTACGCCTACAACTAGGCGAGCCGCTGTAGCGGTTGTCTTGCGGCCAATGGAAAACGATACCGAGGCTCTTTTTATACTTAGAGCGATCAAGAAGGGAGATCCTTGGTCTGGACATATGGCGTTTCCCGGTGGTCATCATGATGAAACAGACAGCTCTATGAGAGCCGCCGCTGAGCGAGAAACCATGGAAGAAGTTGGTCTGGATCTGAATGAATACGCCTCTTATATTGGTGAAATTGATTGGGTACAGGCGAATCCCCGTGGTCGAAGCCTTGATATGGTTGTTGCGCCTTTCGTCTATGAGCTCACACGGCCTGTAGAGAACTTTACTCCGAATTATGAAGTTGCAGATGTTCTTTGGGGTTCTCTGACAGATATGCATACCGGCGCCGCCCATACAACACGAAACTACGGCGTGGGTGGCAAAACACAGGCGTTTCCGGGTTTTGGTGTTGGCGAGGAAGTAGTCTGGGGATTGACCTACCGGATGCTTGAGCTCTTCTTTTCAGTACTCGATCCGGAGTGGCAAGGACATGATTGATTCGGTATCTTGAGGGTCACCTATAGCAGTCGCCTCGGGAGACGCGGAATGTCAAAAAAGAAAGTTGTGGTCCAGCTGCCTGCTGTCGCTAAGGAAATACCGTTGGAGGAGCGATACGCGTTGGAACTGGAATCGCTCAAAGATATTGCTGATTTGATTGAAGTTGACAGCTCTTCGCCTGAGGCTTTTGTCGAGGGTGCTAAGGACGCGGATGGCATTATCACAAGTTGGGGCATACGCATCGATGAAAACGTAATCGCGGGCCTCGAAAAGTGTGCCGTTGTAGGGATCGGTAGTGTAGGTGTGGACATGGTGGACGTTGACGCTGCCACTGAAGCTGGCATTGTCGTTACTAATACGCCCGACATCTTTATTGAAGAAGTCGCCGATCATACCCTTATGCTCATATTGGCGTGCGCCAGGCGGGTCAAAATCATGGACAAGATGGCGAGTCGCGGTGATTGGTACAAAGGTCGTCCAGTGTTAAACGAAATTCCGAGGCTCTGGGGCCAGACGCTTGGTTTGATTTCGTTTGGTAATGTAGCGACAGCGGTCGCTCGCCGAGCCAAACCGTTCGGCATGCACATTATTGCTTATGACCCTTATGTAACTGAGTTAAAAATGACCGCAGAAGGAGTTGAGCCTGTCACTTTTGAAGAACTGCTGGAGCGATCAGATTATCTTTCAATTCATCCTGGGCTAAACGATTCTTCGCGAGGCATGTTGAGCGATGATCAGTTTGAGGCGATGAAGGACTCAGTAAGCGTGATCAATTGCGGGCGTGGTGGAACGATTGATGAGGCTGCACTGATCCGAGCGCTTCAGAATCGCCAGATCGCTGCCGCGGGGCTTGATGTCATGGAAAAAGAACCGCCCGAGCTAGACAATCCGCTTTTGTCGATGGAGAACGTCATAATAACTCCCCATGCTGCGTCAGCAACGACGAGGATGCGACCTGAAACTAGGCGCCGTGCTGCGAGAGAGGTGTCATTGGTGTTGCAGGGTAAGTGGCCTATGAGCTGTGTAAATCCGACGGTACTGCCGAATGTTGCACTGGAGCGGTGGCAACCGGTGCCGATGAATCGAGGGCCGAATAGATGAATAGTAGATGCAATAGGAGGCTTGCTCAGTGAAAGTCGTTAACGCGATCGCGGAGGTTTTAAAGCGCGAAAAAATAAAATTCATCATTGGTTACCCAGTCAATCCGATCATCGAAGCGGCCGCTGAAGTTGATATTAGGACGATCATTGTTCGCCAAGAACGCATTGGACTGCATATGGCAGACGCCGTCTCTCGTTTATCATCAGGCGACGATATTGGTGTCTTTGTGATGCAACATGGCCCCGGTGCTGAAAACGCTTTTGGTGGTGTTGCGCAAGCTTACAGCGAATCCATTCCGATCCTTGTGATGCCTGCAGGTTATCCGCGAAAAGTTGCCACATACTACCCGAACTTTAATTCTGTACTGAATATGCAACACGTTACGAAGTGGGCTGAGCCAATTTCCATGGGCAAGTTCCTGCCTGATGTAATGCGTCGTGCATTCACTCAATTGCGTAATGGACGAGGCGGTCCTGTCCTTATAGAGGTGCCGCTTGACGTATTCGGTGAAGATATCCCGGATGATTTCACTTATGTGCCAAGTTTCAAATCTCGTAGCGCGCCTGATCCGTCAGATGTGGAGATTGCAGCTGAAGTTCTAGCATCTGCAAAAAATCCTGTCATTTATGCAGGCCAAGGCGTTCACTTTGCAAAAGCTTGGGGAGAACTAAAGGAGCTTGCTGAGGCTTGGAATATTCCCGTGACGACAAGTTTAGAGGGCAAGAGTGCTTTCCCGGAAGATCATCCTCTTTCGTTGGGTTCAGGCGGCCGCTCGATACCGCGCGCTGTGCATCAGTTCCTTGAGAGTGCAGATGTAATTCTTGGTATCGGTTGCAGTTTTGCTCTAACTGGTTTCGGTGTGCCCATGCCGCGTGGCAAAACTATTATTCATGCGACGCTTGATCCTATGGATCTCAATAAGGATGTTCCTGCTGCTCACACAATGGTGGGTGACGCACAACTTACACTCTCTATGTTGAATGAAGCTATGTCGAGGTTTGATCGAACATCAGCAGACGCACGTGAAAATATCAGCCAGGAGATTACAGCGACCAGGGAAGTTTGGTTAGCCGACTGGATGCCCAAACTGACTAACAATGAAGCGCCTATCTCGCCTTATCGAGTCCTTTGGGAGCTGAATAGCATAGTTGATAAAGCCAACACGGTGATCACTCATGACGCTGGTAGCCCCAGAGATCAAATCACGCCTTTTTGGGTGAGCACGACGCCCTTGAGCTATATTGGTTGGGGTAAAACGACCCAGTTAGGTTACGGCCTTGGTCTTGCGATGGGCGCGAAGCTCGCGCGGCCTGAAGCGCTTTGCATCAATGTTTGGGGAGATGCTGCGATTGGCTTTACCGGTATGGATTTCGAAACAGCTGTTCGAGAAAAAATTCCGATTTTGTCTATTCTGTTCAACAATTTTTCTATGGCGATCGAGTTACCGATTATGCCTGTATCGACTGAGAAATATCGAAGTACAGATATTTCAGGTCATTACGCAGACATGGCGGTAGCTTTTGGTGGTTACGGAGAGAGAGTGGAGGATCCAAATGAGATTCAATCTGCGTTGAAGCGCGGCATTGAAGCGACTCAAAATGGACAAGCCGCCTTGCTGGAGTTTATCACTGACAAAGAACTGGCCATGAGTATTGCCCAGACGGATTTTAAATATTGACAGATTTACCTTGCCTGACATTTCCGGCCCTGAAGGAATCTCAAACAATATTTTTTAGGAGGACAGTTGATAAGCTAAGTGCGCTTGATGACGTCTGCGATGACCTTGGCGTGAGACCAAGACGCGTTCAAAGCCTTGACGTAGCCGAAAGTTGCGCCACCAGCCTCAAGAAAAATCTCGCAATTAAGTATTCTGATCTCCTCAATGGTTTCTAGGCAATCGACAGCGAAACCTGGACAAACCAGAAGGACGTTTGCTACTCCCTCGGTTGGTAGACTCTTCATCGTCTCATCGGTGTATGGTCGTAACCAGGGAGCTGGTCCGAAACGGGACTGAAAAGTTGTTCTCCATTGATCATCCGCCAGCCCCAATTCCTTAGCAACCAGGGTTGATGTTCGATGGCACTGGTTTTGATAGCGGACATCCCGTTTGGCCTGCGATATAGGAATACCGTGGTAGGAAAAGACGATAAAAGGTGATTGGTCCCGATACACTTTATGCTTTCGAATAGATTCAGTGAGCGCGCCTATATACAAACTGTTATCGTGATAATCACTGATCAGGTCTGAGGTCAACGAAGTCTTTTTTATGGCTTGATCTGCTGCATCGGTTACGGCTCCGGTTGTTGCGCTTGCATACTGGGCGAACAGCGGCAGGATCGTAACGTGGTCGATGTCCTTGAGCTCCCGCAGGACGTCAGCAATAGAGGGGTCGCCATAGGTCATGGCGCTCTTGACAGGGGTTTCTGGTAACAGATGCTGAACCCTTCTAGTCAGCGCAGACGTGATATTTCGGATCGGTCCGTCGTGAGTTCCCCAAATTAATTCGTATTTTTGTACGAGTTTAGCGGGCCTGACCCGCAAAATAATGAGTTTGAGAATGGGTAGCCAAAGCCAGCGGGGTAGGTCAACGACTCTAGGGTCAGAGAGAAATTGAAGTAAATAGTTTCTGATTGAAGCCTGACTCGGGTCATCCGGCGTACCGAGATTAACAAGCAGGATTGCTCGTCTCTTATTCCGATTTTCCATTGGCGGGACATTATCACACATAACCGTCTGTAGCTCATATTCGGCTTGTGGTTTAATCCTAATTTTGCCAAATGGCTAACCGCTATGCAGGTCACTCGAGTTACTCCTAATATAGGTGCGGAGGTCAGAGGTATTGATCTAGCAGCTCCTCTCGATGATACGATGGTTTTAGAAATTCGAAAAATGTTCATCGAACATAAGGTGCTGGTTTTCAGAGGCCAGCAATTGACTAGAGATCAGCATAAAGCGTTCGGTCAATGCTTTGGTGATCTGCATATTCATCCTTCGCATCGTCAAGGCATGAATAAGGGCGATGATCCTGAGATCTTTGCGATAGATACTCCCCCTGATGCGAAGCAGAGCAACGGGGAAGCCTGGCATTCGGATATCACCTGTGAGGAAATACCCCCAATGGCATCCATGCTTTACGTCACTAAGGTGCCGGAAAATGGTGGGGGCGATACGATGTTTGCCAATATGTGTTTGGCATGGGAAGAACTGTCTGATGACCTGAAAATATTTCTTGATGGCAAGTATGCATTTCACGATGGGATGATCGACTTGCGAAATTACGGGATCAGTCTAAAACCGGGCCAGTCCTATCCACAGGCTAGTCATCCGGTTGTGACTAAACACCCTGAAAGCGGCAAACCGGTATTATTTGTTAATCGTAGTTTTACCTCTCACATTGAGGGTATACCTCCTTGGGAAAGTAGAATGATGCTTAATGGTCTCTATGATTTCGTTATGGGTAATGCTCGTCTGCAGTGTCGCGTCAGTTGGACCGAAAATACTCTCGTGATGTGGGACAATCGAAGTGTGCAGCACCAGGCTATTCGTGATTATGTGGGGTTTTCTCGTTATGGTGAAAGAGTATCGATATTGGATAAGTTGCGGCCTGTTGCTTACAAGCTAGCTCGTCAGTAGTGGTAGCCAAAAAAATAGAGCAAAAGATACAAGGCTTAAGTGAGTTGACATGATGAGTGTGCAGTTTGAGGGTGTTAATGATGTTCCAAGTTGCCACGGTGGTTTGGAGAATCTTGATATTGAATACGACTATTTCTTAGATGATCTTGAGGGCGACATTCCGAAAGACCTTAAAGGAACATTTTATAGAAATGGCCCTGGTCGCCAGAAGATTGGAGAAATGCCTTATGGCCATTGGTTTGATGGTGACGGCATGCTTTGTTCATTCAGTTTTTCTGATGGTGAAGCGCGTTTCAAAAATCGATACGTACGCACCCCTAAGTACATTCAAGAAACTGCGGCACAGAAGATTCTATACCGAGGATTTGGCACCCAGATTCCAGGTGGCCTAACCAAGAATCTTTTTAAAATGCCGGCAAACCCAGCCAATACCAATGCGATTTTCCACGGAGGACACCTTCTTGCTCTGAATGAAGGGGGTAAACCCTGGAAGCTCGAACCAGGCTCACTGGAAACTGTTGGCGAGTTTACCTATCAGGGTGAACTTGATCCGTCGATGGTATTCAGCGCCCATGGCAAGATACACAATAGAACAGGCGATTATATTAACTTTGGTGCGGGAATCTCAGGTTTCGGTCTCGGAGGCCCCAGACCATGTCTGAACATGTATCGCATCAACTCAGACGGCCTGCTGTTTAGGAAAGGACAGATTCCGCTCGAGACGTTCCCTTTCTGTCATGATTTTGCGCTCAGCGATCGCTATGCGATCTTTTTCCTTGGCTCTATAGTCTTTGGCAATATGCTTCCCGTCATCATTGGCACCCGAACGATTTCCGACCAGGTTATTTTTAATAAGTCAGTTCCCATGCAAGTTGTTGTGATCGACCTCGAAACTTTTAAAGAGGTAAAGCGATTTGAAACCGATCCAGGAGCAATCATTCACTTTGGTAATGCGTTTGAAGTGAAAGACGAAATCATAATAGATGGTATGTACCAGAATAATTTTGAAGCTAACGAAACGCTCACAAACGTCTTTAACACGGACAACCGTTTTGGGGGTGGCACTTACATGCGTTACTTCCTCAATATGTGCTCTGGTGAACTGCGCACGGAACAGGTAACCGACACCGAGTCTGAATTCCCCTCTTTTAATACGAAATATTCGGGGAGAAAGAATAACGTTACTTATACGGCTTGCTCTGTAGATAACGGCGCTAACAGCTTTTTCAATGCGATTTCGCGGGTGACACATGATGGTGAAACGACTTTAGTCTGCCTGCCGCCAGGATATTATGGGTCGGAGCCTCTCTTTGCCCCAAGCGAAGGCGCGAAGTTTGAAGACGATGGCTACCTGCTTGAAGTGGTCTACAACGGTTTTGATCATACGAGCGAACTGCAGATTTATCGGGCAGATGATATTACCGAGCGTGTTTGTACAGCGAAGTTAAAACATCACCTGCCACATCAGTTCCACGGTTTTTTCACAAGTCACGTATTTCAATAATTGAGAAACAGATAGGGACCGGCCCCTCAAACTTTGCAACAAAGCCCGATCGCTTGCTAAATAAAGTATAATAAAGTTTCTAAGGGGGCGACTTGGCTTCGACGCTGGTTGCGAAACCTAAGGTGCATGTCGAGAGGGTAGTGACTCTCGTAAAACAATCGCTGTAACTTTTATAGTTGCCAACGACGAAAACTACGCACTAGCTGCTTAATAGTCTCTTAGGAGCCGTTTAGGCTAGCTAAACCCGGGGCGGATGTGCCCATGTATCCAAACCGGGTGCTTGACTCATGGGATCGCTGTCAGACCCAGCTTGTGGTGGAAGCAGTTAAATACGAAGCAAGCTCGCCATTTGATCCCTGTTTGTCGGGTTAACGAATGGTCAAATAATAGACAAACTAAGCATGTAGAGCCGAAGGCAGAGAACTGACGGACTCGGGTTCGATTCCCGACGCCTCCACCACTTTTTCCTAAGCAAGGTAAAAAAACTGGTGAGACACAGTAGGGTGGGTAACTATTTTGTCGATTGGTTTAGAGCAAATTGCTATTACCCCGTTAGAGTCCAATTTCATAATCGTAATTATTTTTCAATTCTGTTTTATCTGTGATGCTTCATAGGGAAAAAGTACCCTGGGTGGAAGCAGTTATTGATCCCTATTACTTTTTGGGCGTACAGATGCGGCGCTCCCTCTTCCGATACTAGCCCATCGGGGCAGGCACTGCGTCCGCAGCAGGATTATTCTAAAACAGGGCATGTTTGAGAGCTTTTGCAACCGTCCTAATTCAGGCTTAAGTACAACTTTTAATCTGATCACACCATTTAGATTTAGGAGACTCTTGCGGGAGCTATTGTATCCATCATGCTTACTCTCGCAGGTTTTGCAGTGTTTATGATTTTAACGAGAGTTTGGGGAGCAACTAAATGCTCAGCATATCCGCGCCTCGCTTTTCATTATCGGTCCTGTTTTAGCATCCTAGATTTGTCGCGATTCCAGTCACGCTCTTTGATTGTGGCTCGCTTATCGTGTTCTTTTTTACCTGTGGCGAGGGCGATCTCGCATTTTACTTTATTGTTCTTCCAGTAGAGGGCAACAGGAATGCAAGTCTGACCTTTTTGTTGGGTCGCCCCAATTAATCTGGCGATTTCTCTTCGGTGCAACAGCAATTTTCGCGTGCGTTGAGATTCGATTGGGATATGTGCCGATGCCGACGGGAGAGGCGTAATTGTACAGCCTAGGAGGAAGGCCTCGCCGCCTTTCAACAGAACATAGGTGTCCGTGAGCTGGCATTTGCCTGCTCGTAGAGATTTCACTTCCCAACCTTCCAGCGCCAATCCAGCTTCGAATTTGTCGTGCAGCTGATAGTTGAACTTGGCTCGCTTGTTTAGCGCGATTGTGCTTGATGGGACTTTTGGTTTCTTTTTAGCTTTAGACATCATCTAGTCCTGAGTGGCCTATTATAGATGTTATGATCATTTCATGAACGCATTAGATTGGACGCCAGTACAACGAGCGGAAGCATTGGCTTCACTGATACAAGAGCATGCCGACGAAGCGGACCTGCAGTGTCGTTTGCCAGCCCCCGTTGCAGAAGCACTTTCAGCGAACGGGCTTTACAGGATAGGCGCTCCGCTTGCTTATGGGGGTGAAGAAGCAAGTCCGCTAACTCAGATCGAGACCATTGAAACAGTGTCAACGTTCGATGGGTCGACGGGTTGGAATCTAATGATCGGAATCGAAAACTTCGGTCTTATTGCTCCAGGATGTGATCAATGCAGACATCTTTTGGAAGATCCGATGGTTGTGCTTTGCTCCTCAACAGCCTCGGTCGGTCGAGCAATTCGAGATGGAGATGGGTATCGAATTAACGGGACCTGGCAGTTCGTCTCGGGTTGTCAAAATTCCTCAGTATTTGCTGCTACCGTTCGACGGGAAGAGGGCGGAAAGGTCGACAGAAATTTTGTCTATGCAATGGTTCCTGTGCCCGACTTTGATATCGAAGAAACGTGGGATGTCGCTGGGATGCGTGGCTCAGGCTCCCATGATGTTCACGTCCGAGACGTCTGGGTACCAGATAACCAGATTGTTGCTCCCCTTGGCGCTGCTGCGTCTGATTCTGCGTTGTCGAGGTTTCCATTGGGGGCTAGGCTGTCTTACAACAAAGTAGCTATTGGCTTTGGCTTAGCTCGGTCAGCGCTTGACGGATTCATTGATCTTGCGGAAGGTAAAGTACCACGTTTCAGCTCTCTCAGCTTGAGAGAGAGGTCTTCTGCCCAGCTTGCCATAGCGGAGTCTGAAGTCAGGGTCAGGAGCTCCCGCGCTTTGGTCATGGAACTAGTATCAGGTATGTGGCAGAAAGTCCTTCAGAACAGGGAGATCACCCTCAAAGAGAAGGCGATTTTTCACATTGCGTGTTCAGATGGTGCCAGGGCTGCGGCCGAGAGCGTTGATCGGGTTTGTGATGCGGCAGGGACTTCATCAAACTTCAAGGGTCATCCTTTGGAACGTATTGCCAGGGACGTCAAGGTTATTCGTCAGCATATCACTGTAGCCAGCCATCATATTGAGGATGGTGGTAAGGTGCTGCTTGGGCTTCCAGCAACCGGCATGATGCTTCGCTCCTAGCTTAAACGGCTATTGAGACCTGAAGTAGGTATACTTAAAAATCAAAAAAAATAACAGAGGCACCCCCCATGTCTGAATCCACTCATGGTGCGTGGTCTTCGAGGATCATGTTCATTCTCGCCGCTGCCGGTTCGGCGGTTGGCTTAGGTAATATTTGGCGTTTTCCCTATATTGTGGGAGAGAATGGTGGCGGGGTTTTTGTTCTTACTTATCTCGCCTGTATATTTCTAATCGGTATACCGATTCTGATTTCTGAAGTGACACTTGGTCGCGCTGGTCGCCAAAGCCCTATTAATAGCATGCGAAGCTTGGCCGAGCGCTCAAATGCCGCCTCGAGCTGGCAGGTCATCGGTTGGATGGGCGCCTTGGCGGGTTTTATGATTTTGTCCTTTTACGCTGTGATCGCGGGTTGGGCGATCGCGTATTTGCTCGAAATGCTTGGAGGCAGTTTTATTGGGGCAGATAGTGGCTATGCAGAGGATTCCTTTAGCAGTCTTACCTCGGACCCCTGGGCTGTCGGTGGTTGGCACACGCTCTTTATGGTAGTAACGATCTTTATAGCCGCGAGAGGTGTTAGCCGAGGCCTTGAAACTACGGTTAAGTACCTCATGCCAATGCTTTTTATATTGCTATTCGCACTGGTCGTTTGGGCGGGCTTGACCTCAGGTCATTTTCTTGAGGGCTTGGTCTTTATGTTTTCTTTTAAAGCCCAATCTTTTTCAGGCGAAGCTGTCTTGATGGCCATGGGGCAGGCGTTTTTTACGCTGAGTCTTGGTATGGGTGCAATTATGGCTTACGGAGCTTATTTGCCAAAGTCTGCATCAATCGTAGGCTCTGCAGTGACTATAGCCCTGTTGGACACTAGCGTCGCGCTTCTTTCCGGCATGGTTATTTTCCCAATTGTCTTTGCTAATGGGCTAGAGAGCTCCGCTGGCCCGGGGTTGATGTTTATTACTCTGCCGCTGGCTTTCGGTCAGATGACGGGGGGCCAGGTGTTTGGTTCGTTTTTCTTCCTTTTGGTGACTTTTGCGGCTATTACTTCAGCAATTTCGCTGGTTGAACCTGCTATCGCTTGGTTGGTCGAAAAATTCAAGGTCACGCGAGTCAAAGCCGCAAGTACTGTGGGTCTGTTGGCATGGTTTATAGGTCTGGGCAGCGCATTTTCTTTTAATATCATGGCGGATATCACTTTGCTGCCTGGAAAGACTTTTTTTGACACGATGGATTACGTTTCCAATAACGTTATGTTGCCGATTGGCGGCGTGCTCATCGCTATTTTCACAGGCTGGTTTTTTAATCGAGAGATGCTTAGCGAAGAGTTAGGTGATCTTGCGCCCTGGTTGAAATCTGTCCTGATGTTTCTTGTCAGAATCGTCGCTCCGGTTGGCGTTCTTGTCCTGTTTATTATGAGTTTCTCTTGAGCGAGATTAACCGGTCGGCATTGCTGCCCTATGCTGTAGAGCAGATTTACGAGATTGTCAGAGATGTACCGTCTTATTCCTCGTTTCTGCCCTGGTGTGAATCCAGTCGCATTTTATCGGCTGATTCTGACTCTATGGTTGCAGAACTGACGGTTGTAATGTCAGGAATTCAGAAAAGTTTTACGACTAGAAATTCACTTTTCCCAACTGAGCGTATAGAGCTTGAGTTGGTCAGTGGACCGTTCAAGAGTTTATCAGGAAGCTGGTACTTTAGAACTCTCGGCTCAGAAGGGTGCCGAGTGGAGATGCAGCTCAGTTTCGAAGTCGACTCTAGAATTGCGGGGGCAATGCTGTCGAAAGTCTTTGAGCGAGCCGCCAACACACTTGTTGATGCGTTCTCTAACCGGGCAGATGAGCTCTATGGTGGTAATGCTTAAGATTCAAGTTGTTTTCGCGAGTCCAGAAAATCAATTGGTGATAGATCTTGAAGTGCGCGAAGGCACAACAATTGCTGCAGCGGTTGAGCAATCTGGACTTAGAGATGAGCTTAGGGCCGTTGGTATCGATATTGATGCTCTTACTTTCGGGGTCTGGAACAAAGTCAGTTCGGGGGATGACTGTGTCTCTGACGGAGACCGTGTTGAGCTTTATAGGCCTCTTGAGGTAGATCCTAAAGAAGCTCGTCGTCGGCGAGCTGATCCCGACGCCTCTTAAGAATTGTTTTGCCGGTATTTTTCGTACTCGTCACTAGGGATAAAGTCTCCCACAAAATAACTGAGTCTTTCCTCGACAAAATAAATGCTCAGCTTTGTCTTGATCTGATCTCCTCCCGCCACGCTCAGCGTATAGACATAGTCCCATCTAGCTGCATGTAATGAATCATCGACAACAGCATTTCCCAATACAAACCTGACCTGGCTCTTGGTCATACCCGGCCTGAGTTTGTCGATCATTTGCTGTGTGATGACGTTACCCTGCTGGATATTAATGCGATGCACGCCAGGAAATTTTAAGGTAGAGCATGCGTTTAGTGCTGCCCCCAGAACAATAATCAGAAAAATACGTAACAAAGGCAGACCTGCTATTTCAATTATCTGGTAAATTAACCATACTCCCTAGGTCAGAGTCAGGAGAGTTTATATCATTCTTAGGGCTCAATTCACCGCTTCATTTGGATAAATCTTCATGGCTGCAGAATCTCAGGAACTTAAAGATGCCGGTCTAAAGATCACGCTACCCCGGATCAAAATACTACAAATTTTGGAAAACGCGGAAGTTCACCATGTCAGTGCGGAAGACGTTTACAAATTGTTGTTGGCTAATGGGGAAGAAATAGGCCTCGCAACGGTTTATAGGGTGTTGACTCAGTTCGAGCAGGCTGGTCTTGTGGTGCGTCATAACTTTGAAGGTGGGCATTCCGTGTTTGAGCTCGCGTCAGAGAAGCATCATGACCATATTGTCTGTGTCCGTTGTGGCAGGGTTGAAGAATTTAACGATGTTGAGATTGAGCGTCGTCAGGAAGAGGTCGCGCTTAGCATGGGTTATGAGCTAACAGATCATCACCTTAACATGTATGGTCTTTGTCCTGAATGTGCGAAGAAATGAGCTAGGGCTGCTTACTGTTTATTGCTGCTAACCATCGCCTCGGCATGTGCAATCGACTCGATAGTCTGCTCTACCCCGCCTAGCATTCGCGCAATTTCCGTTATCTTTTGTTCTTGTGTTAGCTGAACCACGTTTGTTGAGGCTGTTTCTTCGGAGGTTTCTTTGACGACAACATAGTGTTGGTTCGCTTGAGCGGCAACCTGAGGGAGGTGTGTGACGCAGATAACTTGGGCATTTTCCCCAAGCTTACGTAACAAGGACCCTACGACCTCGGCGGTCGCGCCGCCCACGCCAACGTCCACTTCATCGAAGACTAAACTGGGGGTGTTGGATGTCTCGGCAGTGATTACTTGTATGGCAAGACTGATTCTGGAAAGTTCGCCACCAGACGCAATTCGACCAAGACTTTTAACCTCACCACCAGGGATAGTAGCGATCAGAAATTCGATCTCGTCGATACCGTGACGGCCCGGTGAGGCCCTCCTAATGTCAATTTCAAAGCAGGCTCCTTGCATTCCGAGCAAGTGTAACTGCTCTGTAATTGCGGTCTGCAGGGTAATCGCGGACCTTGAACGAGCAACAGAAAGCTCCTCCGCACTGTCGAAATAGGCACGTTCGACGTTCTCAAGTTCTCGTGTAAACGTTTCCATCTGCTCATCAACTTTACGCACTTGATCTAATTCAGCCTTAATCGACTGCGATAAACGGGGTAAAACTTCCGGATTGACTTTGTGTTTTCTCGCAATGTCGTAGATCGTGGCAAGGCGACGTTCGATTTGATGCAGCCTTTCCGGATCAGCTTCGAAGAGACCGAGACTTGTACTGAGATCTGCCATGGCCTCGTCGATTTGGATAATCGCAGACTCAAGCATTTCGCGTATTGACTGGAGGCGCTCATCGTCAAGAATATCCAGCATGGCAAGTGCTCTTGCGGACTGAGATGAGGCACTACCTTCAGTGTCTTTGGCGCACAGCTGTAAAATATCAATCAGCCTCTGGTGAGTCTCATCGGCAAGGTCGAGTCGCTTGCGCTCTGACTCGAGTTCTATCAACTCATTTTCCTCTAGAGCAAGGGTGTCAAGTTCATCTGCTTGATAATTGAGCAATTGAACCCTGGCGTTAGTTTCCGCAGCGTTGGCTTTCAAGGCGTTTAATTTTTGAGTAAGTTGTTTGAAATTCTCGTAGCCGGTTTCAAGGGCGTTTGCTTGATCTGAAAGGCGACCGAATTCGTCCAGGAGTCTTCGATGAGTATCTTTTTTCAGGAGACTTTGATGTTCGTGTTGGGAATGAACATCTAAGAGCATCTCAGTAAGCTCTCTCAGTTCCGCCAAGGTCATCGCACTGCCATTTACGAAGGCCCGGCTTCGACCATCACGCGAAATTACCCGTCGGAGAATGCACGAGTCTTCATTGGACAACGCTTTCGCCTCCAGCCATGAGTTGGCCTCGGGATACTCGGACAGGTCAAAGGTGGCGCTGACCTCTGCTTGCTTAGCGTCCTCGGTAATAAGGGATGCGTCGGCTCGATCGCCCAATGCCAAGGCCAAGGCGCCGAGTAGGATTGATTTACCTGCACCTGTCTCGCCAGTGATGGCGCTCATTCCGCCTTGGAATTGCAGTTCCAGGTGGTTTACTAAGGTTAAATTCTTGATCGATAGTTGTGTCAGCACGGTACCCATTAAACCTTGCGAGGCCCGCATGAGGCAACGAGCTTTTCGTGAAATTTTGACCATTCCCCCAGGGTCAAGAATAGCGGGATATTCTCCTTGATTGAGTCGTGGAGGTCGCTCCGATAGTATTGACCTATCATGGGAAAACCAAGCGAACTAAACGAGAAATCCCAAGTTCTCCTGAAAATGTTGGTTGAGCAATATATTCAGGGGGGGCAACCTATTCCGTCCAAGATGCTGGCTGATTCTGCGAGTGTTACGGTTAGTCCTGCAACGGTGCGCAATATAATGGCAGACTTGGAAGATCTCGGTTATGTCAGTTCACCTCATACATCTGCTGGCCGTGTTCCCACTAACCTTGCCTATCGTTTTTTTGTCGATACGCTCGTCAAAGTAGATCCGCTTGATACCTATGACCTTGCGAGCCTGAATAAAAGCCTAGATCCTGATATGACGTCGCAGGAGTTGATTGAATCGGCGTCCGGATTACTTTCTGAGTTTACCCGTATGGCGGGCCTCGTTACCTTACCTAAGCGAGAGCAGGTGACGCTTCGGCATGTTGAATTTCTTAGCTTGGAGGGAAACCGGGTCTTGGTAATTTTGGTTCTGGATGAGCATGAAGTTCAAAACCGTGTTATCTATACCCGAGAGGCCTATAGTGACGTTCAGCTTCGGCAGGCCGCTAACTTCATCAATCAGAATTTCTTAGGTGAGCCTCTGAGTAACATACGAGATCGACTTATTTCATCCATGCGATCTGACAGGGAAAGTATGGACTCGCTTATGAGGACAACGCTTGAAGTTGCTGATAAGGCCTTTGATCGAGATGAAACCAGTGACTTTGTCGTCAAGGGTCAGGAAAACCTGTTGGCGACTAATCAGGCCCTCGATGATATCAGGCAGCTGTTTCAGGCTATATCGATGAAGGGTGAAATTCTCCATTTGTTGGATAGATGCATGGACTCGGAGGGCGTGCAATTGTTTATCGGCAACGAGTCCGGCTATGAAGTGCTTGACGAGTGTTCAGTAGTGACTTCACCCTATCATGTGGATGGAGATTTAGTAGGAGTACTGGGAGTGATTGGCCCTACGCGTATGGCCTATGACCGGGTTATTCCTATTGTTGATGCGACGGCGAGGCTTCTTGGTGCGGCGTTGGATAGCAATCGGCGTTGATTCTTGAAAATCGGCCTCCTTGGCCTTGAATGACCTTTGATCCATCCCCATATATCTCGGGTGAATGGAAACAAGGAGGCCTCGAGGCAGAGGTTTTATGGGAGAGTCGAGCGAAAAGCACCTTAGTGATGAGGAAGCAGACGGAACCGCGGAAAAAGCTCAGGAAGAGCTAAAGATGGAGTCTGCTAGACAACCACAAAGAGAGCCCTCAGCGACCGACGAAACCGAAGTCGACGAGGTAGGGGACAAAAGCGACGAGACCGCCTCGGAAGAGGCAAGTGGCGGAGAGTTGGAGAGCGCTCTTGCAGAAGTCGACAAACTTCGAGATGCAGCATTACGAGCGGAAGCTGAAATGCAGAATATGCAGCGTCGAACTGCCAGGGATGTCGAAAATGCACATAAATTTGGAGTCGAACGTTTTTTACAGAGCTTGCTTCCCGTTGTTGACAGTCTCGAGAAGGCCATAGAGTCGGCCGAGCAGGCTAGCGGTGGTGCGGAAGACGCAATTGCGGAGGGCGTTGTCCTCTGCCACAAGTTGTTACTCGATGTCCTGAATAAAGAAAATATTGAAGTGATCGACCCAATCGGCGAACCGTTTGATCCAAATGAACATCAAGCGATGTCTATGGTTGAGAACCCTGACATGGAGCCCAATTCCGTGTTCGCAGTCGTCCAAAAGGGTTATAAGCTAAATGGCCGTTTGGTTCGAGCCGCGATGGTGATGGTGAGTAAGGCGCCGGCCAGTCAGGTTGACGACGCTGAGGAGCCAGCTGCGGACTCTTGAGCTTAAGTATCCCGCTTTAATATAGATAAGACCAAATTTGAAACGCGGCAAATTTAATCCGCAACAAGGAGAGATTAAAAATGGGCAAGATTATCGGCATAGATCTCGGGACAACAAACTCCTGCGTAGCCCTGCTGGAAGGTACAGAAGCGAAGATTATTGAAAATTCTGAAGGCGATAGGACAACCCCGTCTGTTGTTGGCTATTCGGAGGAAGGGGAAGTACTGGTTGGCCAATCAGCCAAGCGGCAGGCGGTTACCAATCCGACTAATACATTGTTTGCTGTCAAGCGACTCATTGGCAGGCAATTCGAAGACGACGTTGTGCAGCGCGATATCAAAATGGTCCCCTACACGATTGGTAAAGCCGATAACGGCGATGCCTGGGTGGAAGTTAAAGGTGAAAAAATGGCTCCCCCCCAGATATCGGCTCAGGTTCTTGGAAAGATGAAGAAGACTGCCGAGGATTACCTTGGTGAAACGATCAGTGAAGCAGTTATCACGGTGCCCGCTTATTTTAATGATTCGCAACGCCAGGCAACTAAGGATGCTGGCCGGATAGCGGGTCTTGAGGTCAAGAGAATAATTAATGAGCCTACCGCCGCGGCCCTTGCCTATGGCATGGATAAGGCTACAGGTGATTCAACGATTGCGGTTTATGACCTCGGTGGAGGTACTTTCGACATTTCCATTATCGAGATAGCTGATGTCGATGGCGAGAAACAGTTCGAGGTGCTCTCCACCAATGGAGACACGTTCTTGGGCGGTGAAGATTTTGACCTACGCTTAATCGATTATCTTGCTGATGAGTTCAAAAAAGAACAGGGCATGGATCTGCATAACGACCCGCTCGCGCTGCAGCGTCTTAAAGAAGCTGCAGAAAAAGCAAAGATTGAGCTGTCCAATAGCGGTCAGACGGAAGTTAACTTGCCATACATTACTGCGGACAGTACAGGTCCCAAACACCTTGTGATCAAAGTGACCCAGGCGAAACTGGAATCGCTTGTTGAAGAATTGGTAGAGAGGACTATGGATCCCGTCAGGACGGCGCTCTCCGATGCGGGAGTCAGTGTATCCTCGATCGATGACATTATCTTGGTTGGTGGTCAGACTCGAATGCCGCTTGTGCAGGCGAAGGTAGCGGAGTTTTTCGGTAAAGATCCGAGGAAAGACGTTAACCCGGATGAAGCAGTGGCTATGGGTGCCGCTATCCAGGCAGCTGTGTTATCTGGCGATGTAAAGGATGTTTTACTCCTTGATGTTACTCCGCTATCGCTTGGTATTGAAACCATGGGCGGTGTGATGAGCG
>MDSZ01027873.1_pt1 | contig 33210 bp, 29 predicted proteins | sample 811201 | NCBI WGS metagenome assembly MDSZ01 (sample SAMN05326647, study PRJNA326480) | marine metagenome | isolation source: seawater | place: Indian Ocean: North | collected 2010 | reverse complement strand
TATGGCCTCGTGCTGGAATTGGTAGACAGTCTGGACTTAAAATCCAGTGGGATTTATTCCCGTGGCGGTTCGAGTCCGCCCGAGGCTACCATTTTATTTTAGATTGAAATAATGATCGTTTTTTTTGAACCAATTATTTAATTTTTTAATACCTTTTTCTATTCGAATACTCTCTTTAATACCAAGATATTTATATATTTTATTATTATCAGCTAAAGACTCATTAACATCAAGTTTGTTAATTCCTTTTTGGACAATTTTGATTTCTTTTTTCGTCACTTTTTCAACTAATTTTATTAAATCATTAATAATAATATTGCTTGTACTTCCAATATTAAAAATTTTATGAACATTTTTTTTTTCATTTAAATTCATTAGTCTTGATATGATAGATATTATGTTGTCAACATGAGTAAAATCTCTTTTGTTTTTTCCATAATTAAATAATGGAAATTTCTTATCTTTATAAGCTGAAAAAAATAATTTATATATAGCCATGTCGGGTCTAGGAAAATCACCATAGACAGTAAAAAATCTTAATCCATATGTTGTGACATTATTATTAATAAAAAAATTTTCTGCTTGTAACTCATTAATAGATTTAGTTAAACCATAAAAAGATATCGGTTTATAGGTATAATCGATTTCTTTAGTTGGTATTTTTTTATTGTTACCATAAACAGAGCTTGAAGAAGCATATATAATTTTTTTTACATTATAACGCTTAGAAAAATCGAGTAGATTTTCAAGACCAATTATATTTGATTTTATATATTTTAATTTTAATTTGTCAGATCCTCTAACACCTACCTGTGCTGCTAAATGGATCAGTGTGTATAAATTATTAATATTGATTTTATTAAAATTTTTTTTTTGGGATATATCAAAATTGTAATGCTTATATTTTTTCGATTTTTTTAATTTTTGAAGTCTATATAGTTTAAATTTTTTTGGGTAATAATTATTTAGATTATCAATACCAACCACTGTATATCCTTGTTGAAGGAAGAAACTAGCTATATTAAATCCAATAAATCCTGCTGATCCAGTAACTAATATTGTTTTATTAATATTTTTCATTGAGGGTCAAATTCCTTTGATAATTTATCAAACTTAATAAAATAATTATAAAAACAAATAAAAAAGTATTTTTTCCGTGAAATATACTACTTGTAGAAACAAAAGGAAAAAAATAGACAAGAAAAAAAATTTTTAAATCTGAGTGACTCAATTTTCTATAAACATAAATCAACAACACCATAAAACTAAAAAAACCCAAAATTCCTATTTCAGATAAAATTTCAAGATAAAAGTTGTGCGGATGAGTAGAACATATATTTCTATTCAGAGACTCAATAATTTTTATTTTATCTGATTTTGTTAAATTAACACTATCTATTAAGTAAACATTATCAAAATTAAAGTAATTATTGTAATTTTTACAATCTTTCCTAAATGATCTAAAACCAGTTCCTGTTATTGGTTTATCTTTAAAGATTGCCATAGATGACACAAAGTGAGAATAATGACCCGAATATAAAATAAAATTTTTACTACCTGGAACAAATTTATTCACAAATTCAATATGGCGATCCATCAAATTACTTTTAAAAAAAAGTGATGATATAATCAATAAAGTGGATAAGAGGAACATAAATTGTTTTAAATTTATTTTAATCTTATTTTGCTTAAACAAAAAAAATAACAAAGCTGTGTGAAAAAAAATGAATTTAATTAAAGCTATTCTTTCGCCAGTTAAAGTAATAACTGCCAAGCATAGTAATAAATAAATAAAAAATTTCCAATCGTGTATTTTAACTGAAAGACTGTAAATTGAAGAAAATACAAATAAAAAACTTCCTAAAATTAATTCATCACCAAAAGGTCCAGAAAGTCTACCTTTTGAAATAGACTCAAAACCGAAAATATCTCTACCAAAGAATAATTGTATAAAAGTATCTATTATCAAAAAAATAATCACTATTAAAATTCCTTTTAAATATTTAGATAGATAATTAATGTTAATAGTAAATATTTGATAAAAAAATAATCCAAAAAAAATAAATCTAATAAAAACAATGGATTTAGACAATGAGTATGAAAAATAATCAGACAAAAAAGAAGAGATTAAAATAAGTAGATAAAAAACTAAAAGAAAAATAAAAATATTTTTAAATGTTTTTGGTATTTTATAAAAGTTATTTCTATACATAAATATCCATAAAATTGCAGAGGTTATAACAAATAAATCAAGAACAGCACTTCCTGATATAAATGCAGTCATTAGTAAAGGAATGTAAATGACTGGAATTTTATTTAGATAAGATTTCATACAAATATTTTTTTGATATTAGATTTGTTGAGTATATTTTATTAAAAATTTCAAATTTTTCACGAAAGCCTTTTATATCAACATGATTGTTTGAAATATATTTAAATATATTCACAAGATCATTAATATCATGCGCACAAAAACCTAATCCATACTCCATAATTAGACCAGAGGCTTCATTTTTGGGGCCCAAATATATAATTGGTTTATTTAAATAAGCACTCTCAAATATCTTAGATGGAATAACACTTTTGAATATATTAATATTTTTTAAGAGTATTAAAACAAAATCAGTAGATTTATAGTAATTTTTTATACTTTTAAGATCATATGTTTTTTCGTAAAAATTAATATTTTTAGACGAATTAATTTTAATTTTATTTTTTTGTAAACCCTCACCAACTATACTTAAATTAAAATTTCTAAACTCTTTCATACATTTAAATATTGTCTCAAACTCGTGTGATAAACCTATCGTTCCAAGATACAAAAGTTTAATATCTTCAAAATTTATTTTTTTTGTCTTAGAATTATTATTAATGAATTTTGATTTAATAATGTCAATTGGGGCAAAATTTGTAAAAACAAAACTTTTTTTTTCATAGCCAATTTTTTTTTTTATATTATTCGAAACACAAATTATTTTTTTTGCTTTCTTGTAAAAATATTGTTCATATTTGTAAACTAATTTATATATTAAGTTAGATTGAATTATTTTTAAGTCTCTTAAAGACTCACTCCAAATATCTCTTATTTCTATAATAAATTCTGAATTAAATTTTTTACTAGCAAAATAACCTATTAAAAAAGTAATTAGAGATGGGGAGCTACTGAGTACAATATCAAATCTTCTATTTTTGAAACTATTTAAGTCAAAAACACTTGAGACAAAAAAAATAAATAAATTTATTGATTTTTTTAACAAAGTATTACCGCGCAAGTATTTATTACTTGATACTAGTTCAAAATTATTGATATTAATGATGTTCCTTATTTCAGTTAAATCTTTATTTTTAGTATCTCTAGTTAATAATGTAATTTTATTATCTATTGACCACTCTGAAATTAATGAAAGATATCTGTTTGCTGGGGCATTCCTATTTGGGTAAAAACTATCACAAATTATTAATATTTTCATAATTTCTATGTCCTGACAAATCTATAAATTCATTTTTTTTAATTCTATTTATATTAAATATTTTATGGGCAACTAGTAATAAAACTAGATCGAATTTATATTTATAAATTTGATTATTCTCAAGAGTAGTAGTATTTCTTATCTTATTACTTAAGTAAGGATCACAAATAAATATTTGAGATTTTTTTAATTTAACTATGTTTTTGACGATTTTGATCGCAGGTGAGTTTCTAAAATCTGCAACATTTGGTTTATAAGTTAAACCTAAAAAAAGAATATTTTTAAAATTATTTTTTATTATGTAGCTATTTATTTTTTTTGTAATAAATAAAGGGTGTTTATTATTTGATAAAATTGAATTTTTTATAAGTGGGATATTATTGTATTTGCTAATCAAAAATTTAGGGTCAACTGGTATACAATGACCACCGATACCTATGCCTGGATTTAAAATAGAGACTCGTGGATGCTGATTTGCAGCTTGTAATAGATTTTTGATATCAAGTTTTTCTTTGAGAGAAATTTTTAGTAGTTCGTTCGCTAATCCTATGTTGACATTTCTATAAGTATTTTCAAAGATTTTAATCAATTCTGCAGATGTATGATCAATATCTATGATTTCTCCCTTCACGAAAGTATCAAAGATTTCTTTCATAAATTTAAATGATTTTTTTTTGTTATTCCCAATTATCCTATTATTATTAACTAATTCATAAAAAAGATTTGAAGGAAATATTCTTTCTGGGGTATACAAAAATTCAAATTTTTTATCTAATTTTCGTTTTTTTAAATAATTTAAAATTTTTTTTGAATAACCTACCTCAGATGTTGTCATCAATACAATGAATGTTTTTCTAAAATTTTTTCTTTTTTGAATAATATTTTTTATAATCTTAGTAGATAAAATTGAGTCGTTTTTTACCGATAAACTTTTTTTATTAGTAGATGCACAAATAAAATTTACATAAGATGTCTGAAATTTGTTACTTATTAAAAAATTTTTATTATAATTTTTATTGTAAATTTTTTTTAGTTCAGGACTCTCTAAATTACTAATTTTATTCCTAACTCCATTAGGGTTAATGTCGTAGCCAATGATCTTATAACTATTTGAAAGAATTAAACTAAGTGGTAAACCAACATACCCTAGACCTATTACAGTAATGTTAATTTTAGATGATTTCATTTATAAAATTATAGATTTTGATTGAAGCTTGCCCATCTCCAAATGGATTTTTTCTTTTATGATTTATCTTTGATTGTTTGTATAATTTATTAAATTTATCACTGAGATTATTACAATTAGCAAGCATTCCGTAACTTTTTAAAATCTCTGGTCTTTCAGTAACTTTTCTAAAAATTAATAGATTTTTATTTAGGGATGCCACCTCTTCTTGTATACCACCTGAGTCACTTATTACAAAAGAACTGTGATAAATATATCTCAAGTTTTCTATATAATCCAAGGGTTGAATTAATAAAATCTTTTTATTATTTCGCAACAATTTTTTAATTGTAAATTTTATTTTTGGATTGCTATGAACAGGTATAATAAAAAATAAATCTTTATATTTTTTAGATACTTTATTTAAAAAATTACAAAAATAATTCAGATTATAACCTATATTTTCTCTTCTATGTATAGTTACATATACAAAAGGTACATCAACGTTTTTGAATAAATTTGGATTTTTAATATCGTATCTTGTTATTGACTCCTCTAAAATGTCAACAATTGTGTTACCAGTTAATCTAATATCTGAACTTTTGATTTTTTCTTTTAATAAATTTTTTTTTGCTATTGAAGTAGGTGCACAATGATAGGTAGCAAAATTTTTAATGGCAGCCCTAAAGTTTTCTTCTGGCCATGGATTATTTACATCGAATGTTCTAAGACCAGCTTCAACATGCATAGATTGTATAGAATTCAAATTAGCTAAAAAAGAAGCTAAAAATGCAGTCAGAGTATCGCCTTGATAAATTATTAAATTAGGTTTGAATAATTTTATTTTAGAATTTATATACTTTGATAAATAGATACTATTATCAGCAAGATTATTAAATTTTTTTGATTTATTACTAAAGTTAATTTTTACTTTGAACTTTGATAAATGATTTGTCAATAGATCAGAATGTTGTGAAGTATTTAAAACTTTAAGATCGTATTTTTTTTTATTTCTAATTATTTCAATTATTTTAATTAGTTTAAGAAACTCTGGTCTAGTGCCAAAAATAATTAAAATTTTTTTTTTCATAAATAATAATATATTAAATTAAAATTTTATAATATGACTTAGAGTCTCTTGTTATAAATTTGTATCTAACAATATTCGTCTTTATACCAAAATTTATATATTTAATAAATTTATATTTAATTAATTTCATTTTATTCCTTTTATATAAATTTAAATTTTCAATTGAATTTAAATAAGTTTTAAAATTATTTACATTAGATGACTCAAATTTACTTATAGAGGAACTATTAATTAAAAAAGATTTTTTTAGAAAAATTTTTTTCAAAAATCCAACCTTATAAGTGAAACTTAAATAATAATAGTCATTATTAAAGTAAACTTTATATTTAATTATTTTAGGATAGTAGAAAATTCTGAAAGACTTGTAGATGCCAAAAGATAAGATCCCTAAATATGATGTATTTTTTGAAATATCACTTTTTTGAAAGAATCTTTTATTGTTTTCAGAATAAGTACCTACTCCTAAATTTGTAATTATTTTTTTTTTATTTTTAAATACCTCGTAAGTTAAAAGGCCAGAGTGAATATGGCCTGGGTTGAACTTTGTAATAATATTAGAATTAAAAAAAATATAATTTTTATTCTCTGTTTGGTAGAAAAAAAAACCAGACTTTTTTTTAATAAATTTGATATCAAAATTTTTATAATTAATATTAAATTTAAAATTGATAAAATTATTCAATACTTGTGAATTTATAAATTGATAGTTGTTAGAATCATTAATAAATGTACATTCATCTATTCCTGGATTTATTTTTAAATTAAATTTATTAACCTTATCCATAGCAATATAAAGTACTATTGATTTATTGATATTTTGATTAATTTCGTTAACAAGTATTAAATCTTGAAGAAATAAATGGTGGTACATAGGCGTCTGTTCAATATGACAACCATCCTCAAGAATTTGAGAAGTAATGTGATTTTCAAAGAATTTGTTAAATAGTAGTTTTAATTTACCTTTACCAAAAATATTAATTACAAAATATATTGCTATAAAATTTGTTGTTAAATGATTGTTTCCAAGACGAAATTCTAAATTGAAAATTAATTTATTATAATCATCAAATAATATTTTTTGTAACCTATTTTTTTCTACATTTTGATTATTTTGTAAGTATATGACTAAATTTATTAATCTTTTTGAGATTACATATGGATGGTCTGATATGGACTGATGTATGCTTTTATTGTAAATCCAATTATCTAAAACTTTTTCAAATTTTTCACGTGACAATTTATGAATAAAATTAAAATAATGGATATTAAAATTTGATAATAAGCTTTTTCCACCGACCCAATTGTCAATAATATCAATTTTTTCACCTTCGAGACTCAAACAAAAATTATCATCTAAAATATTAAAATTTTGGTAGTTTATGAAATCGAATTTAAAATTAAAATTATTTGAATGTTCAAAATTTGAACGTAATAAAAAACCTACAATTTTAGTAATCTTTAAAAAAGAAAAGATTTGGTAAAATTTTAAATACCTTAAGTAAAATAAGTTTTTAAAAATCGTAATCAATTAATATTATTTCTAATCTGATTATACACATCAATTGTAATTTCTGTATTTTTAAAAACTTGTTTTAGATAATTATCAGATATGTTATCTTTAAAAAAAAATTCAATTGACTCTTTAAAACCTTTATCTACTCTTTTATTATCAAATTTTATTATATCTTTTTTCATACACATTTTTATTTTTTGAAAATTATCTATATAAAAATGATTATCACCATTAATTATTGTTACATATTCTTTAGATAAGTTATTATTCTCAATTGAAAAAAAATTAATATTTGCAAAATTACCATTTTTAAATTCTAATTTTAAAGAAAGATTAAAATCATTATAATTGAAATTATAATTAATAATTTCATTATTAATAAATAGTTGTGCCAAATCGATAAAATGGCAAAACTCTCCAATGATCATATTTTTCAAAGAGTCTTTTGTTTTTTCTAAATTTATATATGAGTTTGAAAAAATATTGTAATCTAAATAAGTAAATTTATTTTTATCTATATGATCTAAAACTTTCTTAACAATTTTTGAATACCTTCTATTAAAATTAATATGTATTTTTTTTGGATAAATCGAAGCTAATTCTTTAATTTTATTTAAATGAGATATTTTTTCACATAAAGGTTTTTCTAAAAAAATTTTCTTTTTATGGCTTATACACTTTTCTAAATATTGGAAATGAGTCTCATGGCTAGTAATTATAAATAAATAATTTTCTTTATATTTGTTATTGCAAACTTCATCAATAGAGCAAAGGTTAGCTTTCAAGTTTAGAGACTCGTTTATAAAATTTGAACTAATACCATTTTTCGATACCAAATTTGCAATTTTAATATCTTTTTGTTCAATTAATTTAGGAATAATTATATTAGCTGAGTGATTACCTGTGCCTACAATATCACAATTATAATTTTGTTTATCCAAAACAATTTTTTCTTTAAATTCTCTTTGTGGGGTCAATGGAGACAAGTTCCAATAATTGAAAATTATACCATTTGTCGAATTATTCATCAGACTCTCATAAGCCTCATCAAAATCATTAAAATTAAAGTCTTTAGAAATAACATTATCTAAGTGAATTTTGTTATTACTAAGTTTATCTATGAACATTTTTATATTATCTAAGTAAGAGTGATTAAATTGCTTGATGTAGTCATCATCTTCCCCTAGTTCAAATTGATCATCATACCTTCCAGGGCCATATGAAACAGATACTTTGATATCTAAGTTTTTCTTATAAATAATATCTCTAGGAAAAATAGCTTTAGTAGTTCCAACAATTATTAATTTACCATTTTTTTTTAATAACTCACAAGAACGATAAAAAAGTAATGAAGTGATATTTTCAACACATAAATAAATAACATCAAATGTGTTTTTAAAATTAGCATCAATATTTTTTAAATCTTTTTCGATTTTTATTGAATTTAACTCATCTTTATAATGATTGACTTTTTCATTACTGATATCAAACGACGTTACATTTATTAACTCTGAAATTGTAAATTTTGAGAGCAAAACACCAATTATTCCCAAACCAATAACACCTGCTTTATGCCCATATTTTACTTGAGATATAACAAAAGCGTTTATGGAAATAGAAGCTATAAATGAATAAGATAAGTATTTCTTATCTATATTTGCGTTTTCCACCTTTATACATAAATTATTTTTAACAAGAGAATAGTCAGCATGAGGGCCATTTGTTACAACTAAATCTCCAACTTTTAATTTCGATGAAGAAGTTTCAATTACCTCTGAGCAAGTTGAATACCCTAATTCTATTGGTAAATTCAATTTATTTTGCACTTTATTTAGCGTAGAAAATAAACCATCCTCAGATATCTTTTTAATAACCAAAGAAACTTTGTCAAAATTATTTAAAACTTTACTAAAAAAGTTTTGTCTACCAAAATTAATTAACATTTTTTCCGTACCTGGTGAAACTACAGAAAATAGATTTTTTACTTTAGTATATCCTTGTTCAGTTTTGTTATTTGGTGCGTCAATTAAAGATATTTTGCCATTATTAAGTTTTAATATTAATTTTTTCATTATTTATTCATCGATTTAAATAAGTATTTTTTGATTATTAATAAATCTATGTAAGTTCTATAAACAATAGTATGAAGAAAGATATATACAATACCTTTAAATCCCATTAAGAACCCTTTCTTTATTATTAATCTATATATGAAAAGAAGTGAGGGTCTTATTAATAATGGAAGTTTTTTCCATATCTTTAAATTTTTAGACTCATTTTGATTATTTTCAAAATGTTTTACAGACTCTAAATTACTATAGTTAATGTGTTTGATAACCCATGTCCTGAATGGTTTATCAAAATAATCAATGATATGACTTTGTAAATATTTTGTATTTCCTTTTGTTAAATACATGTGTTCATTAACTATGCCTTTGTATCTAATGAGTTTTTTATTTCCTATTCTCATTAAGCTTAATGGATAATAACCACCATATTTCATCCAACATCCATACCAAATAAATTTTCTTTTTACAAAATAAGAGTGATATTGATATAAATTTAAATTTTCAATTTCATTAATTAACTCTTGAGTAACAATTTCGTCTGAGTCTAAAAAAAATAGATAATCGTTTTTTGTTGGTATATCAGTTATTGCAAAATTTCTTTGATTACAAAAATTATCAAATTTTCTATAAAAAATTTTTTTTGTGTATTTTCTGCATATTTTAATAGTTTCATCATTTGAGTTTGAGTCTAATATTATTATTTCATCGAAATTATTTTTAACAGACTCAAGAGTTCTAATAATACTTTTACCTTCATTAAAACTTAATATTACAACAGAAATATCAATTTTTTTTTTCATTTTTAATCATACAAACATATTTATCTAAAAAATGAACTGATCTTTTTATTATTTTTACTTAAAAAGAAAATTGAAGAGCATTTAAGTGAATTATTAATTAATTTTTTATATTCCATTTTTTTGATATTGATAGTCTTAATCATGATATTATAAATATCTTTCTCAGAGATATTGACTACAAAGCCACATTTTTTGTCTAGAGAATTCCAAGGATTGGTTTTAGATATTATAACAGGTGTTCCAACAGACAATGACTCTAGGACAACATTTCCCCAGTTTTCGGATTTAGAAACTAAAAACAAATATTTTGATTTCGATAAGTAAATCTCTTTTTGAGGTGAATATTTGTGACCAATAAATTTAATATATTTATTACTTTTATTTTGCATAGATAATTTTTTTAAATGAGATACGTATTTTTTTTCACCCTTACCAACTAAAACTAAGTTATGATTTTTTTTTATTTCTAATGTTAGTTTTGAATATGCGTTAATTATTAGATCAATATTTTTCTTTTCTTGTAGTCTACCTAAATAAATAAAATTTTTTCTATTGCTTATTGTTGTATTAATATATTTTTTATTAAAATTATCAGGAATAAAATTATTAAGTATTTTTGATTTTTTAAAATTAATTACTTTACGAGCAAATTTTTTTTCTATTTCTGAGGTAAAATGATAAAATTTGATTTTATTTGAAATAAAATTATTGAATAAATAAATATAAAGAGATTTTTTAAAACGCTTATTTGAAATTGCACCATATTCCAATTCACCTCTTGGAGAGAGAACTACTCTTTTTCCAAATAGTAAAATTAAAAACAAATTCATAAACAAAAAGTAAGAATTTGTCATTATAAATTGATAAACTTTGCTATTATAAATATTGTATATATTCCTCCAAAAAGAAAAAGAAATAGGACGATATAAAAGATATTTACAAAAAATTATTTTAACACCCTCAATATCAGAGACGCTATTTGGTTTTATTCCAAATTTTCTTATATCTTTATCATGTAAATTTTTATAGAAACTTATAATTAATATTTTATATCCAAGTTTTACTAAATGTTTCGCCAGCCAATATGTCGAATTGTCAGGTCCACCAGTTTGTGAAGGGAAAATAGTGCCTGATATAAAACAAATCCCTTTTTTATTCATTTTTAAAATTACTATATTAATCTATTTTAGAAAATAAATGATCTATTACATATTTTTTTTAATTTTATTTGGAGGGTACTCTCTTTTAATTTACAAAAATAGATACACCATTTCTAAAAAATATAACTTAATAGATAAGCCTGATAATTTAAAAAAAATTCATAAAAAAGATGGTTTTTTAATAGGTGGTATAATCTTAATTCTTTTATATTTTGAGATATTTTTACTTGATTTAAGTTTAATTGAAAATTTAATTGTTTTAATTTTATTTATTTCAAGTTTTTTTATAGGATTTTATGATGATAGAAAAATATTAAGTATTTCACAAAGAACTTATCTTTTAATTTTATTATGTCTATTTTTTAGCACCATATTTTTTTATATAGATAGCTCATTATTCCCTCTAAAAATTCAGATGTTTAAATTTATAAATACAGATAATTTTTTAATAAATTTACTTATTTGTTCTTTTTTATTTTTTTTAGTTTATAACGTACTTAATTTTTCTGATGGCATAAATTATTCTGTTGTAATTTTTGTATCTCTTTTTTTCTTGTATATAAATATTTATATAAATTTTAATATTTATAATATTATCATTATTTTTTTTATAAGTATTTTTTATTTAATTTTAAATAAAAAAATGGTTTTTTTAGGTAGCTCCGGCATTTTAATTTTGACCGTTCTTATATATTTGAATTCTATACACTTATATCAATTATTTAATTTAAAAATAGAATATGTTTTTGCTTTATTCTCCATACTCGGTACTGATTTAGTAAGATTGTTTTTTGAAAGAATCTTAACCAAAAAAAAACCTTGGTTAGGTGATAGAAATCATATTCATCATTTGTTAAATTATTTATTTAAAAATGACTTAGCAGTAGCATTATACCTGAATATTTTATCATTCACCCCTATTATTATAATGCACGAATATGGAATAAGTTTGAAATTAACAATATATATTGGAGTTTTGTTATATTTGCTTACATTTTTATTTGTTAAAATTTCTTTAAAAAATAAAATAAATAGGTCTTAATTTCACCATAAATAAAAAAATAATTTTTAATCAAATCTAAACCTAAATACTTAATAAATAATGAGTTACTTTGTAATTTTGAATACTTTATTGATCTGTAAACTTTGATAGGGCTTTTGAGTAAAATAATATTTGTGAAAATATATTTTAAAAGTTTTAAAAAACTTACATTTGTCATTAAAATTAAATTTCTTTTCCTAAATTTTATATTATAACCAGCTGAAATTTGACCTCTCAAAAAATGTGTTTTTGAAAACTCTTTAAAATTGTCAGGGGCAATATGTTTGCATCTTATTTCTTTTGAAAAAAATTTTTTATATTTTTTTTTGTCCATCTTTTTAATTAAAGTCCAGTCTCTACAAATATTAGGTTTATAAATACCACTATCAATAAGGCCAACCTCAAATGCTATCTTTTTCCTTACAGAATATCCTTGGGTTGTAAGAGGAGAATAGTATTTATTATTATCTAATTTTTCCTCATGATAAGATTGTATAAAATCTGCCCATATATTTTCCCTATTTGAAACTAAACTATTTACCATAACAGCATCATATCCTTTTTCATAATATGGCAATATTTCATTGATAAAATTTTTTTCAAAAAAACTATCAGCTGTCATAAAGATAATTACATCTCCAATAGATTCCTTTATGCCCATGTTTCTTGCTTCACAACATCCATGATTTAAACCATGAATTAATTTTACACTTTTATATGTTGTATATTTTTGAATAACTGATTTTGTATTATCTGTTGAGTCATCAATTATAATTAATTCTTTTTTTTTATAGGAAAGCCTTAAAAACGACTCAATGAGTAAATGAATAACATCTTCTTCATTTCTAGATGCACATATAACCGAGAAAAACATTAATTTATAACTTCTACAAAAGGTAAAGGATAGACTTGAGTAAAGTTTTTAAATTTAGCATTTGAGGTAAAAAATTCTTTAAAATGCCAAGGTAAAATTAATAAGATTGAATTTTTATCTCTAAGAAGGTCATTTTCATGAAATATTTCAATATTTGAACCTGGAGTAAATGAGCCGATCTTTTCAGGATTTATTTCTCCAACACCATCAATTAAATTAGAGTCTATACCATAATATTGAAGAAGGACATTTCCTTTTGTACTTGCACCAATGACATATATTTTTCTTTTATCTAGCTTATATTGTTCTAATAATGATTTAAGTTTCAATTTATTTTTATTAATTTGATTACTAAATTCAGAATAATTGTAATTATTAAAAAAATATTGCTCTTTTCTTTCAAAAATATCAACTTTATTACTAACAAGATGTGAGGAGTTTTTTTTTGATACAATAACATTAAAACTACCACCATTAGCTTCATTTGTAGAAATATCTAAAATCTTAAGATTTGATTTTTCACAAATATATTTTATTTGTTTTAAAGAGTAGTATTCTAAGTGTTCATGGCAGATAGTATCAAAAGAATTTTTTAATAACATAGATGGAAGATAGCTTTGTTCTAAATTCCAAATCCCCTCATCATCTAAGACTTCATAAATGTCTTTGGCAAATTTAATAGGATCTTCAAGATCGTAAAACATTGCATAAGATATAATAACCTTTGCTTTTTTATCAGTATTTTTAAAAAAATTCTCTTTGTTAAAAAAATCTATAATTAATTTTGCATCATTATAGTTAGATTGAAATTTCTTTGCAGATGGATCAAAGCCAATTTTTTTTACTTTTTTCTTAAAAAATGTTAGTGAAGTTCCATCATTACTACCTATATCTAATATTAGATCCTCACTTGAATAATATTTATCTAAGTTTTCTATATTATTTCTTAAATGATTTATCATCCAAGTATTTTGAGAGGAAGCATAACCATAAAACTCTCCATACATTTCATCAGGTGAGAAATTATGTGCTAATTGAACCAATTCACAATCATTACATTTAATTAATTCCAGTGGTGCAGTTTCAGTTACAGAATCTTTTTTTGGAAATTGACCAGTAAAACTAAGATTGCCCAAATCAATTATTGAAGAAAAATTTTTATTCTTACAAATTCTACAGCAAGAAATTCTATTATACTTACTCATTAATAAATTTGAAAACCTTAAAAGCTCTTCTATTATTTATAAAACAATCAATAGAAAATAAAAGTTCATTATCTAAAAATCTAGGGTGTAGATCACACCTAAAAGGAGAATTGTCAAGTTGTTTTATAGAGTCAAAACTTATTTCATAAATTATTTGATTTGAGTATAAATCTAAAATTAGTAACTTAGGTTTTTTTGCAGGTAGATCACTATAAATATCTGTTAAAAGATATCTATTTATTTTAGTATCTATTGAGGGATGTCCATCTTCCAAATTAAGTAGTTGCGAATTGATTTTTTTATGAGTCAAATTATTAATGTTATAGATAAAATAACAATCTCCAGTTATTTTTTTTGATAAGTTCGAATTATGTTTAATAAATTTATGATAAATACTTAATAATAATCTGTTAAAAGGAAGTTTCTGTAAAAATTTATTTTTCCTTAATTTATTTGCATAATTTTCTAAACCTCCATAAACAATGAATTCATTTTCATTGAACCAATTAAAATGTGAGGCTCTTCCTGAATTATTAATTTTAAATAATTTTGATTTATTTATATCTGATAGGTAAAATGAAGTATTAATTCCTCCATCTTTAAGTTTTTCTCTTAATAAAAAAATAAAATTAAAATTATCAGGTGAAATATTAATATGTTCTATCCAAAAATCTTTGTTATTTACTCCTAAATCCTCAGCAGAAATTATTTTTTTTATTTTTTCAGTTTGCAAATTATACATCCAAATACCTAACTCTTCTATCGAGTGATAATTAGTTTCAATTTTATTATCACCTAAATCATAACTGTAGCCAGGTTTGAATTTATAAAGATTACAAAAGTTTATAGTTAAAAAGAAATTTGAGTTTTTTGATAAAGAATATAATGGATATTTTAAATTATAATATTTATTGTCATCTAAATTATAAATCCTAGCACATAAAGTTTCACCCTCAAAAATATTATAAATTAGAGATCTTTTGTTTTTAAAACTAATCCAATTCAACATACATCCTTGTTGAAAGTTAAATGCACTTGATTTATCAATTTTGTTAAACACACTTTTCTGGTCAAAATAACCAATTTCAATAAATTCGTTTTTTTTGTAATAACTATCTAGCTTAGTAACTTTTAAACAGGCATAAAATCTCTGACAATTACTTATTTGAGATTTATCAAAGTAACCAAACATATAGTTACCATCGTTAGGTGAAGTGAATATCTCTTTAATCATTTAATTTATTAATTAATCTCAGAGCTGAGTTTTTTGCGTGCGTTTTTTTAACGAGCTTTTGATTTAATTGTTTTGAGCCATCTCTACTGATGAGCAATGCTTTATTAATTTTATTTAGAAGATCGTCAACGTTTCCCTGCTTATATGTGAAGCCATTTAATCCATTAAAAATTAAATCTTTAGCTTGGCCTACGCTATCAGGACAAACTATTGGTATGTTAAAAAAAATTGCTTCATTGAGAGTTTTAGGAGAAGCATCATATATTGAGCAATTTACGTATAAATCAGTTATTGAATATAAATAAGCAAGTTTTTCCTGATCTAGGAAATCAGTAATTCTATAATTAATATTTAATTTTAAACACTCGTTTACCATATCTGACTTCAAAGGGCCATTTCCAGCAAATATTAAAATAAATTCCTCGTTTAGTTTGGACAAAGTATTTATCAATTCTAATGGATTTTTTCTTTCAATAAATTTTGAAACAAAAGAAATTATTTTTAAATTGGGTTTTAGATTTAATTTTTTAATAAATTCATTCTTACTATCTAAATTTAAATTTAAAATAATATTTTCAAAATAATCGTAATTAACACAACTTGGACAACTTAAAAGTTTTGTTTTTGAAATATTTAAAGATAAATAAGAATTATAATTTCCTGTACAAGAGTAAAGAATAATATTAGATCTATTTAAAAAAAAACTAATTATAAATTTCTTTAATTTATTTTTTTGAGTTTTTATTGTCTCCCCTTTAAATATAATTTTCTTTTTAGTTAAAAGACATGAGATCAATATTAACCATGAAGAGAAGGTTTGATAACCATTAATTAAAACGAAATCGTATTTATTAAAAATTATGTAAAAAATTGCAGATAAATTTATTCTAGAGAAAAAACCAGTAATATTATTTCTCGATAAGTTATACAAAAATTTATGCTTGTGACCATTAACAATTATAGCTTCGTTTGAAGTCTCTTTATCAAAATATGGATTATACTGTATTTTAATTCCTAGTTTATCGAGGTAATAAACAAATGATTTCTTATTAATTTTATATAATTCATCATATAATGGTGATGAATATGGAACAGGATGCATAGCAAATATAGCTATTGATTTGCTACTCATTTTAAACTAGTGACTCCATATATTTCTCAAATGAAAAGTATTTATAGTACAAATCATTTTTGTAGTCATATGAAGAATTTAAACTATTAATATTTGATAATAATTTTATTAAACCATCAAGATCATTTTCATCAGTAATTAAAAATGGATAATTTAAATTATTAACAATTTCTATTGAGGCTGAGTTTTTAGATATTATACATGGCTTATTAAAATATAGAGAGTCTAAGACTGAAATACCGAAGCCTGCATTATCAGTTATAGAAACCGAAAAATCTGTTTGTTCATAAAAAGTTTCTAAATTTTTTTGAAATCCATGTACTTTGACGTTAGATAGATTTGAATTAATAATATAATTGATAATAGAATTTTTTTCACTTCCTTCACCAACTATATCAAAAAAAATATTTTTTTTATTAATTGATTTTAGAGCTTTAAGCATTAACCAAATTCCTTTGGTAATTTTACCCTCTAATCTACTAACAGTTAAAATTCTTATAAACTTATTATCAGATAAGTTTACATTTTTTATAGATTTACTATCTAATTCAAATTTACAATATGGATATATCACTTTAATTCTATCTTTTTTGACCTTATAGTGTTTTATAGAAAATTTTTTTGTATATTCAGAGCATGTTACATATTTTTCAAAATCAATATTTGAAAATATTTTTTTTACTAAAAAACCTCTTATAGAAAAAATATCAACACCGTAAAAAAAAATAGTTATTTTTTTTTTAAAAAAAATTAAAAAAAATAAATTTAAGATAGATACATGAGTAACATATATTTTATCAAATTTGATAGAATTAATTGTTATTTCTAATATCTTTTTTAAATTTAAATTATTTTTATTTATTGTTATATTAATTATTTTAGATTTAGGGTATTTTAATAGCAAACCCTCCTGATACATTTTTATATATGTTTGAATACCTCCGATATTATTTGTGTCAATTGACAAAAATAATAATTTCATAAAGAATTAATTAAATTTTGAAACTAATTTAGTAGATGAAATATTTAATTTATTAATTCTATCTATTTCATTATTAAGATAATTAACATCTTCTTTAAGTGGCATATAAAATAATGAGCAATCTTTACAAGTGCTTAAGTTTTGATTAAAAAACTGTTTTTGAATATTTTTTCTTGTCTTATTGTTCCAAACTTTTTCAAAGCCTTCATCAATATTTCCAAGGGGATACTTTGCATTAAAATCCAAACAACAAAGCATAATCTTGCCATCATAAGCTACCACTATTTCTGCAAACGGATCAAAGCAAGCGTAATCTTTGGATTGCTTTTTAAATTCATAATAGTCATCTTTTATATTCTCATTAAATTTACTTTTTAATAGTCCACCACTAAATATATTTGCTGGTTGCATAAATCCAATGGTTATTTGGTTTGCAAACTCTCCCCACAGCCTTATAAATTTTTCAAGATCTGTGTCCTTAGTAATAGGCATATTGATATATCTGTTTTGTTTTTTTTTTGGTATTGCGTCATTAAGAAGTTTGAGATTTTTATAAACTTTATCAAATCTTAGAGGATACCTAAATTTTTCATAACTTTCTTTATCCCATCCTTCAACAGAAATCTGTAGTTTGTCGACTAACTTAAGCCCTTCTAATGCTCTAGGTATTAATGATGCATTGGTAGAAACATGATTTTTGTATCCTAATTCTTTTGCAAATTTCATTATATCATTGAAATTTGGATGCACAGTTGGTTCAGAAGTGATATATACTTTTAATATATCCATTCCAAAATTTTTTCCGTCAACTAGAATTTTCTTTATTCTTTCGAAATCCATAGTTCCTATCAATCTATCATTATCCATGTAAACTCTAGGACACATAGGGCATTGAGCATTGCAAGTTGCTACAATGTCTAGTCTAAGTGTATTGGGTTTAGAATATTTAAATTTTGTGTAATATTTTAAGTAAGAACCTAAACCAAATGTCTTAATATAAGTTTTTTTTAAAATTGATTTGACTATTTTTTTACTTTTCATTTTTTAGATCGTATTCTATCATCATACTTATTAAGTTTTTAAGGTTTGTTTTAGGTCTCCATTTTAACACTTTTTTAGCTTTACTATAATTACCTTTTAAATACACAAGATCGAGAGGTCTGTAAAAATCTTTGTGAGTTTTAAATATAATTTTGTTATTTTTCAGGTCTAAACATTTCATATATTTATCATTTCTACCAACCCATTTATACTTTATGCCTAATTTCTTTAAAGAAAGGTCAATGAAATTTTTTATTGTACGTGTGGTATTTGTTGCTAAAACATAATCATCGGCTTTTTTTTGTTGAAGCATCAAATACATTCCCTCGACAAAATCTCCGGCAAACCCCCAATCTCTTTGAGAAAAAATATTCCCAATCTTGTCTTCCCTTTGGAGGCCTAATGCATATCTTGATAAAGATTTAGTAATTTTTTTTGTTACAAACAATTCTCCTCTTAATGGTGACTCATGATTGAATAGAATTCCATTACAGCAAAACAAGCCATATGCCTCTCTGTACATTCTAACTAATTGGTATGAAGTTAATTTAGAGATAGCGTAAGGACTTACAGGTATTTTTGGACTGTCTTCATTCATCAGTTTATAACCATTATTTCCATATATTTCACTTGTGGATGCCTGGTAAAATTTAATTTTTGGAAATTTATGTCTCAATAGCTCTAATATGGTAACTAAAGGAAGTGTATTTGTCTCAAGAGCAACATAAGGTTGGTCGAACGTAGAGTGAACAAAAGAGATTGCTGCTAAATTATAAATTTCTGATATATCTCTATTGTCATTGATAAGTCTTTCAATAGAGCCCTTTTCTAAAAAATTGCATTCAATTATTTTGATTTTATTTTTTATATTCAGATGCTCTAAACGATAATAATTTGTATTCAAACTTCTGACTGTTCCAATTACATTATAACCTTTTGATAAAAGAAATTTAGAAAGATAAGCTCCATCTTGACCATTGACACCAGTTATAAGAGCAGTTTTTTTTTTCAAAATGAATGTTTAATATTTAATTTTTTTACATATGATGATTAACAGTAATATAAAAATATTCAATAAAAATTATCATGAAATTCATATATCAATATTACGAAACTAATAAGTTTATTCACGATTGCCATAAGATATATAAAATAGATGATAGAAAAGAAATTGAAAAAATTCAATTATATAAGTTTAACTATATTTGGCAGAGTGTTATTGAACAATTTGAATTTTATAAAAATTATAAAATTAAAAATAATCTTCCCAAGGAGATTGTTTCATTAAAGCAATTAGATGAGTTTCCAATAATAAATAAGTTTGATATTAATGAAAATTTTAAATCAATTTTAAAAAACTCCAAAACAAAAAATATATCTAAAACAGGAGGTACAAGTGGATTAGTATCCTATTTCCCGACTGGAAAAATAGACTCAAAATATAATTTTAATAGACAAGTATTTTTAAGAAAAAATTTTCAGATAAATCCTGATTCTAAATGTCTATATATCTGGGGGCATTCTCATAAATTTAATGATAGTTATTTAAAGATTATTGTAACAACTTTGAAGAAAGGGTTTAAAAACTTTTATTTTAATAGAAAACAAATATCAGCATACGAATTCACTGAAAAAAATCTTGCAATAATAGTCAATAATATATTAACAAATAAATTTAAATACATAATTTCATATGGATCGACTTTAGATATCTTAGTGAAATTTATAAAAACAAAATATCAATCAATAGATACTAAAATTAAGTTTATTTCTACTTCAGAGACAGTAAGTAATAAGACAATTATAGATTTAAAAAATGTTATGCCAAATTTAGAACTTATTAATGAGTTTGGTATGGCAGAAACAGGTGTAATTGGATACAATAGAAAAGATAACTTCGAAGTTATAAGCAATTTATGGAATTCTTTTTTAATACAAAAAAAGAGGAAAAATAAGATTGTTATAACAACTTTAGATAAAAAAGTTTTTCCTTTAATAAATTATGATCCTGATGATTTGATTGAAACAGATGATGAGAATAGTGTTTTAAATTTTAGAGTGAAAGGAAAGGAAAGACCAATTTTTAATATTAAGAGTCAAGATGATAATTTAAAAATAAGTTCAATAATTTTTGATCATATTTTTAAAAATATAAATGGAGTATTTTCGGTACAATATTTTTATGATGAATTTAAAGAAAAATTATTCATATTATATTGTTCAAATATAAACTATGAAAATTCAGTTCTTATTAAGATTATAAGTGAAAAATTGAATTTTACTTTTAAAAATATTTTTTTAGAAAAATTAGATCAACCTATCAAAACAATTGCTGGTAAATTTAAATATATTTTAAGTGAAAGTGATTTAGAGAAGATTATAAAATGATCACATTTCTTCCAGGTTACCAATTCCAAGCATCTTTATATCTCAAATGGCTAAAAGATAATCAATCTTGGAGGCAAAACAGTAGTGAAAAGATTTATATTATATCTGGAAGTCCAGAAAGATCATGGAGAATTACTCTTAATGAAGATTTATTTAAATTTAATTTTAGAATTACACCGGGTAAAATACTCAATAGGCTAATAAATCTAAAAAGGACTGAAGTTTTAAAAAAAATTGATGATATTATTTTAAGAGCACCTAATAAAAATGTACTAGAAAAATCTAGAATAGTTTATGGCAATGCTGGGTATTGCTTTAATTCATTCAATTATTTAAAAAATAATAATAAAAACACTAAATTGTATTTAGATAGAGCTTGCTCGCATATAATTTTGCAAGAAAAAATTTTAAACGAAGAATATAAATCTTTTGGATTAAATTTTAAAAAAAGTAATTTTATTAAAAATATACATACTAAGGAGTATAATTTAGCAGATAAAATAGTGGTTCCTTCAAATAAAACATATGAAAGTTTTATTCAGTATGGTGTACCTGAGGAAAAATTAATTAAACAACCACTGTTTTTTAATTTTAAAAAAAATAATAATATCAAATACAAAAAAATACATAATTTAGACGAAGAAAAAATATTTATTGGATTTTTAGGTGGAAGCTTTGTAAGAAAGGGACTTATCTATCTTTTAAAAGCATGGAATGAATTGGATACAAGAAATGCAGTATTACTAGTTAAGTCAAGTAGAAAGACAATTTTATGGACAGATGAAATTAAAAGTTTAATTAAGAACAATAAAAATATCATTTTTCTTGAGGATTATATTGAGGATATATCAGATTTTTATAAATCAATTGACATATTTTGCATGCCCTCTATTGAAGAGGGATTTGGAATGGCTCTAATTGAGGCTTTTTATTACAATTGTAAAATTATTGCCAGTGAATCAATAGGCTCATCAGAATTAATACTAAATTATAAAGGTGTAAAAATATTTAAAAATAGAGATTATATAGATTTAGCAAAAAATTTAGAGAAAAGTATTAGTCAAGGTAAAAAAAAGGGATTGATAAATAAAGACTTTGATTTACAAATTTCAAATAAAAATTATATAAATTTGTTTAAATAAATTTTTTTTTAAAATTAATTGAGAATTTAACAATTGTATAGATACTTATACATATGAGTACTTTTAATAAGTAATCACCCAAAATCAGAATTGAATGTTCTGGCCAATGAAGAGCAAATCTTATGATGATTAAAAAACAAAAAATAGAACCAAAGTTAATTGTTAAGTTTTTTAAAAAAGAATACATAAATATAACAATTAAAGAACAAATATATATAATTGATAATTTTAAGAATAAATTATACTCATTGTTTAAATAATAAAAAAAAGCAGGAACTCCTATACCTGTGTTATTATCATTAAAACTAGAAACTCCAAAGCTCTGAGCCATTAAATTGTTATTTTCAAAATTTTGACCAATAAATTCTTTTCCGATGTCTACAAGATGATATACATCAAGCCTCCATAAAAGATGGTCAAATAGAAAAGCAAAAAAATTGATTTCATTATTCCAGGCACTAGGAATTATTATTTTAAAAATTAGAAAACAAATTGTAATAAAAATTAATATATTTCTAATTTTATAAGATATTAGTAATTTTAAAAAAAGAGGTATTATAATTATAAAAGAAACTATTTGTAAAAATCTACTGCCAAAATTTAAAGTAGATATAAAAACACAAAAAATTACAATGATGGTAAATACCTTTATTACGTTGTTGAGTTTATCAAATTTTTGATAAAATAATGAAATAGCCAAATAAAGTAACTCATTAGGTAAAAAGAAATGGCAGAGGAAAGCAACATATTTATTGCTTATATAAAAATTTAATAAATATTTCTCAGAAAAGTAGTTATCTATTGATAATACTCTTAATTTTAGAATCAAAAAAATGATAATTAAAATTAAAATTAATTCATTTTCATTATTTTTAAGTTTTAATGAGTCAAATTTATTAAAGTATTCAACAGAAAATTTAGTTTGAAAAAACTTATTAAAAATAAGTAAATTTATAGACACAAAAATTAAATAAGAGGAACAATATACAGCTGGTAGGTATAAATCAGGATATCTAGAATTATTTAAGTAAATATTTGATTGGATTAACAAACTTGTAAAAGGTTCAATTTGTATAATAAGCGTGAGAGGTACAAAAACTAAAGCCATGAAGCCTCTTATCGTAAAAATAATATCTAGGATTGTGAAAGTTTTTGAATTATTCATTTTTAATCCTATGAAATTTAGAATTATAATAAATAAAGTTAAATTTATTAGATTTGAGATATCTAGTTTTATTTATTTTTAATAAATTGTTATTAAATATCGTCCTGACATAACAAAATCCGTAATAAGAGCATAAAAAGGCTTTATTATATTTATCTTCAATGATTTTTTTTGAAAAAATTCTATCTATTTTTGATCTGTAATAATTAAAATCTTTAGAACTATTAAAATTTACAAAGGCAATACTATGAAATTTATTTTTTGATTTAATTACATAGATATTATTGCTCTCATATAACTCAAAATAATCATTCTTACTAGTTAAGCTTCTAGTCTCTTTGTTAAATAATTTGTCCAAAAGCTTATTTTTGTAATTTGAATTTGCAATCTCTGAATTAAAGATAAATAAATAAAGAGATACTAAAGATATAAAAATCGTAGATAAATTTAAAATAATATATAATAAATTAACATCTATGATTTCAAATTTATTAATTATTTCCCTTATTTTATTTTTATACTCTTTCATAATTCTAAAAGTTAATAAATATCCTATTATTAATTTTTATTTAACTATAAATTGCATAATTTTTTATTTGCCAGCATTAATGTTCATTTTGTTTGGTATTACACACCCCTCTCAGTTATATGGAATAACAAATAAATTTATTTATTCAGATATATTTCTTAATGTAATTTTTTTAATATTTATGTTTGATGTGACTCTTTACATCTCATATTTTTTAAGTAGTAGAATTGGCATTTCTCCAAAACTAGTTTTTTTAACAAATTTTGGAATTTCTTATGATGATTTTTACGATAATTCATTAATTTTTATAATAATATTAGGTTTATTAGTCATGGTTTCTGATATCTATCTGATCTTTTCAACGAAAGTTTTCATGAATGCTAACATTTTAATATGTAATGAAAATTTACCAAATATATTTAAGTTTTTTTTTGAAAAAGAAAAATACAGTTACATAAGTAATTTTGATCAAATTATTAAATCCATATCTATTGTGAAATACATACTCTTAGCAATATTAGGAAAATTTATAAGTCTAAAACCTAGTAAGAGAATGAAATTTTTATTTTATATTGTTTTAACATATTGTTTAATTTATGGAATTATTATAGGAAGTAGATTTCAAATAATATTTCCATTTGTAATTATAGTATTTATTTATTTTGAAAAAATAATTTCTTTAAAAGGGATAATATATACTTTTATATTATCGTATTTGGGATTATATATTTTTCCTCTGGTTGGTACATTAAGAAACATAAGCTACAAAAGATTACAAGCAGATGAATGCAATAAAATAGAAAACGTAACCCAATCAATAATTAATAATTACAATTATAATAATGTTTTTAAAGTAACTGATAATCAGGCAATCTTCGATATTGATTTAACGAAGGGTGGTTTTTGGTATAAACCAATTGAAATTATTCTATCTAGAATTAATTATTTCGACATCACAATGAAAAGTTATTATTATAAATTAAGTAAAAATTTTTCAAATAATGCAAATTTTTACTTTGATAACTTAGTTGGATTAATACCAAGAGCAATTTACCCTGAAAAAAAAATAATATCTAGTCATTCAGATCAACTTGCTATTGAGTTAGGAGTATCCAAAGTTGCAAATAATGCAGTAGGGTTAAGACCAATTGCTGAGTCTTTTTTATACATTGGAAATTATTATTTATTAATAGCAATAATATTAGGAATTTTTTTTGGTCTTTCAAAAACGTTTACAAAAAACAACAATTTATTTACATACTCATTTTTCGTTTATGTAGGATTAATAATTTTAAAAAGAGATAGCTTTCATGCTGTCATTCCCGGTATTAGCCATGAGACATTTGCTTATTTAATTATGCTATTGTTAATGTTAATTTTAAAGAAATTAAAACTTAATTATTTGATCAAATAGATTTTCATAACCTTTATCATGTGAGGCAATAATTATGGTAATATTTTTCTGCTTTTTAAGCCATTTATAAAATTGATCTTTATTGTGTTGATCCAAACTAGCAGTTGGTTCATCAAAAATGAAAATTTTCTTGTGTTTAGAATCATTTAAAATAGTTCTCAAAATTCCTGTCCTTTTTTTTTCACCTCCAGATGCATTAATTAGAGTATTTTCTTTTAAAATATTTAAATTGTCTTTAAAGAAAGATTTAGCCAGCTGATTATTAGAAAAACTTTTACTTTTCCTATCAAGAGATAAATTTATATTATTACTGAAACTATTATCTATGATTAAATTAAATTGTGGAGAATAATTGACAAGTTTTGTATTAAAATTACTCTGTTTATTATTATACTTCATATAAATTTTTCCAGTATCGGGTTTCTTAAAATTACATAGTATATCTAAGAAAGTGCTTTTTCCTTTACCTGACTTAGATGAAATTAATATCTTTTCATTTTTTTTGATCGTGAAATTAGGATATTTAATTTTTGTTAAATCTCTACTATTTTTTTTAAAACTAATAGTCACATTTTCAGAAATTATTTCATCAAAGTTCTTTAGTACACTTTGATCTGATTTTTTAAATAAAATTGAGCGAAAATAATTAGAATTTGTTTCTTTGATTTTACTTAAAGCAAAACCTCCATAATTTATTGAATTTAAGATATTTATAAATTTAATTAGAGATGGAATTAATTTAGTGAATGCAAATATAAAAATTGAAGAATTTAATAAAAAAGTATTTGAGGCGTTACTATTTATTAAGAAAACAATTCCTAAAGCTAATATTAAAATTACTTCAAAAGATACCCTAGGTATAGCATTGAGTATGTCAAATGTTACTAATTGCTTTTTTAATTTTATTAAAACTTGATTAAGTGGTGTGGAAATATTTCTTATCCTATCGAATATAATTATTTCCCTTATACCATCATGAATATATCCAATTAATTTTAGTATTGTTGAATTTAATCTAATATTTTTTTCTCCTAAATTAGAGATGATTTTAGGTACAATATTAAAATAAATTAGACCTAGTATGAGGAAAATACTTGCTATAATTAGAGCAGATTTTGGGTCCCAATAAATAACATAACCTGATATTGCAATAATCACGAATAATTCAAAAAGAAATTGAAATGAAGGAATTAACGAATTGAAAGTAAATTCTTCGATAATTCTTATAAAATTTAATACTTCCTCTTTTTTGTCAGAAACCTCTCTAAAATTTAGACTGGTATTTATATATCTATTAATAAAAATATTTTTTAATTCATAAGAATAATTTAAAAAAATATAGAATATATATAAATAAAAACTTTGTTTAAAAAGTATTAAAAAAAATAAAATAAAAAGCAGTTTAGTATCTGAAAAATTATTTAAAAAAATGAGAGCATCAAATGTTACATCAACTCCTAATATGCTACCAAGTAAAATAGTTAGGGTAGTTATAGACAAGAGATCTAATAATGAAATAACGAAAAAAAACATTAAGATTGATATATATTTTAATTTGGAAGGTACTATTGAATATATAGAAATATATGTATTTAATATTTTATACATTTTTGAAAGATAATTTTATATCACTTTTATTTGGATCGTTGCTACTATCAAGTTGGTGAGGTAGATATAAATCATCAATAAGAACCTCTCCAAACTTTGAGAATGTTAGTTCTAGTACGGTTGGATCTTTACTTTTATTTAAATAACCATAGTTGTTTGCATGAACATGGACTAATTTTAAGTTAATATCATTAATAAAATTCTCAATTTCTGTATAATTTAAATCTGTATTATGAAATTCTATTATTAATCCAGTTAATGAATTTTCATATTTCAAAATATCATCAAGAATTCTATATTCAAATCCCTCAATATCAATTTTGAGAAATATTTTTTTAGAAAATATTTGATTTTTTTTAAATATATAATCTAAATCTATACAATTACTATTAGTATAATTAGTTACTAAAGCTTTAATTAATAAAATATTGTTTTTAGAAAAAAAAATCAAATAATCAATAATTAATTTAATGTATTTAAAAATATTTTTTATACTTTTAAAAAATAAAATCAGTTTAACAAGTCTTTTAATTAAAAAACTTAATGATAACTTGTCATCTATTGAGATAACGTTGCCAACATATTTAGAAAAATCTTTTTCAAATTTCCAATCATCATTAATACCTAATGAAATCAATATTTCAGTTGTTTTTAAACTATTTATTTCAACAAGATAACCTCCATCGTTGGGGCCACCCAATCTAACAAAATTAGATTTGTATTTTGGCTTTAAAAAATTTGGTAACATAATTAATATAAAAGAAAAATAAAATTAAAGGTCATACAATATTTTACTATCTTTACTGACTTCTTGAATAATATTATTCCATTTTTCGAGTTCTCTATACCATTCAAGTGTAATATTTTCCTTTTTTTGAATTGTTTTATTTTTTTTAAAATATTTCAATAAATCATCTATTCCATTCTTAGCATTATATTTTGCTTTAAAACCAATACTTGAAATTTTATCAAAAGATACAAAATAAGATCTTTTATCAGGAGATCCATACCATTCTAACTTAAATTTTTTTCTTATTTTTTTTTTAAAAATTGCTATTAAATCATTAATTGAATAATTATTCTCATTAGATCCAACATTAAATATTTCGCCACCTAACTGGTAATCATTTTCAATAAAAAATTTCATAGCTCTTAAGGCATCTTTCATATGTAACATTGGTCTTCTCTGATTACCGTCCCTCATAACTGGTAATTTATTATTTTTGAAAATACCATAAGTCATCCCATTAATTGCTAGATCAAGCCTCAGCCTTGGTGAACATCCAAAAAGTGTTCCTTGCCTAAATACTGTTGGATTAAAATTTTTGGTGTTTAATTTTAAAATAGAAGACTCAGCCATTGAATTTGCTTTTGAATAATTGGTAAGTGGTTTTAGTTTAAATGTTTCGTCAGCAATTTGGTCGTTCCTTATTCTACCATAATTACTGCATGAGGAAGGTAATAAATATTTTTTAACATTCATATGCTTTGATATTTTTGCATTTCTGAGTCTGGCTCTAAAATTAATATCAAAAGTTTCTTTTTTAAAAATTTCACCAGATGGGTCATTAGATATTGCGGCCAAATCTATGACACAATAAACATTTTTAAAATAATCTTTTTTCAAAGATCTTATATCATCTTTAATGATTTTGAGATTTATGTTTTTCTTTAAATAATTACCAAAAAAAAACCTATCAATAGCTAAAACTCTATATTTGTGTTTTAAGAGATAAGGCACAAGGTTGGATCCAATATACCCACCAGCACCAGTGATTAATATTTTTTTCATATTTCAAATTCTAAGGTTTAAGACTTTTAAATGAACTTATATTAAATTACTTCTTTTGAAATCATTAACAATATCAAAAATCATTCTCTCATTAAATTTCATTGGCTTCCATTTTAAATATTTTTCTAGTTTTTGGGTATTTCCAATAAAACTTCTTTTATCAATTTTTGCCATATCCTTTTTTAATAAATTAATTTTAATTTCAAGATTATATAATTTATGAATAGAGTTTTGAATATATTTAGATAATTTAAGCAATGAAGTTCCTTTTCCAGAACACATGTAAATAAAGTCTTCTTCAAATATTTTATTATTTTTTGCGATTTTTATTAACCCTCTACAAACATCATCAACTAGTATGTAATCTCTTTTATATTTTCCACTTCCAAAAATGTTAATTGTTTTATTTTTGATTCCATTTGAAATCATTTTATTTACAGCTCCTCTAGAGTTTGAATGAGTAGAACCAAAGCCTATAACATTAGTTAGTCTTACATTAATTGTTTTTAAATTAAATTTTTTACTATATAGAGACATAAAATCTTCTGTATATTGTTTGTTTAAATCAAATATGGTTAAAGGTTTGTTTGGTAAATTAAAACTAACCTGCTTAATCAAATCTGTATGTCCAATTTGTGTAGCAGTTCCAGTGTTTATGAATTTAATTTTATTATTTTTTTTTTTGATAGCACTCAGTATTTGAATATTTAGAATTGAATTATGAAATATATCATAGCATGGATCATTATATGAAGAATCTATATCTGTCTGAGCATGTAAGTTTATGATTACATTAGGTTTATGTTTAGTAATATTTGTTTCAATTAACTTTAATAAGTAATCATGATTATAAATTAATTTTTTTTCCTTAAATAATTTTACCTCTTTAAACTTAATATTATTTTTTTTTAAATAAAAAATTAACTTTTTACCAATAAAACCCGATGAGCCATATAATAAAATCATTTGAAATTACTTTCTAAATATGTGAACTTATTAATTGTTTCCTTTATATATTTAGTAAAATTTGACTTTAAAATTAAACCTTTATCATTAATTTTCTTTACTGAAACTTCATAAGACAACTGATTCATTATTTTGTGCTTTACAAAAACTATTTTTACTTTTTTATATTTTTTAATTATATTTATAATATCAAATACTGTTGCATTTAATGATACGATATTAAAAATATCACCAATAAACATTTTTTTAGGATTATTTATTATAAATTTCAGTGTTTTGTTAAGATCGTGTAAAGATAGATAAGGTCTTTTTTGATTCATAGCTGTTTTCCAAACAGTCAGTGGATAACCTAGAGATGCCTGGTAACAAAATTTATTAACGGCAGTATGAAACCTAATACCAGGACTATAACCAAATATAGTTCCTAGTCTTAAGATTACAAATTTGTTTTTTTTCATATTATTTTTAATGAATTTTTCTTCTCTGAGTTTAATTTTAGCATAGGGACTTTGAGGTTTTAATTCAGATTTATTACAATTTTCGTTTACAATTTTATTTTGGCTACCATACACACTTGTTGAAGATGCAAAAATAATTTTAGTTTTTTTATTTTTACAATAATTGACTAAATTTTTCGTTATTAAATAATTTTTTTTAAATTCTTTTAAATTAATATGACTTTGTGCTGCATCAGTTTTTGCAGCAAAATGAAAAATAACATCAATATCTTTTTCTTTAATCTTATCTATCGACAGATCATATTCACATAAAATATATTTAATTTTTTTTAAATTAAAAATTGAGTGATATCTCTGGGATTGAAAGTTATCAATAAGATAAATTTTATTTATATTATTGTAATTAGGAATTTTTCTTATTATGTAAGAACCTATGTGTCCTAGAGCTCCTGTAATAGCAATATTCATTTGTAAACTTAAAAAAAATTATTAATGTAAATATGTGTTAAATACTATAGAAAATGTAGAATTTGTAAAAAATTTTTTAATTAAATCAAGAGACTCTGACATCAATGTTTTAGAAAATATTGATCATTTCTTTAAACCAAAAAGAGTCTTTTATATCAGCTCTTCGAAAAAAAATGAAATAAGAGGTGGTCATGCTCATAAAATTGATAAACAAATAGTTGGTTGTATATCAGGTAAAATTTCATTTACTGTTGATGATGGATATAATTTTAAAAACTATCCTTTAGATAAAAATTCACAATTTATTTATGTGCCGACAAATATTTGGACATCTACAAAATATATAAATCAAAATAGTATTGTTATTGTTTTATCCTCTGAAAGCTATGACGAATCGAGTTATATAAGAAATTACGATGAATTTAAGAAGTATATTTCCTCAAATTGAATTCAATATATTTACTAATTTAGACATTATATTTTTATTAAGGCCAATATAAATTGGTAAAGAAACGACTTGATTTGATATTTTTTCAGTATTTTCTAATTTTTTAAATTTCTTTCCTTTAAAAATAGCATGTTTATGAACCGGTCTTTCATAATGAATACCCAATTTGAAGCCTTCATTTTGTAAATCCTTAATAAATTTGTTCCTATTTTTTACTCTAACAACAAATAAATGGAAAATATGTTTTCTCTCTGGAAAAACTCTTGGCAATATAATTTTACTATTTTTAACATTATTAAGATAATATTTAGCTATTTTAATTCTTTCTCTATTTTCATTATCTAGATTCTTTAATCTATGGTTAAGTATTTCTGCATGCACCTCATCTAGTCTGGAATTAATACCAACAAATTGACAATTTCTATTTTCATCCCAACCATACTCTCGAAGCATTTTAATTTTGTTAATATAATTTTTATTATTGCTAACAATAGCTCCAGAGTCACCAATAGTAGATAAATTTTTTGTTGGGAAAAAACTAAAACAACTTATATCTGAAAAACTACCTAGTTTTTTTTTATTATATAATGCACCGCATGATTGAGATACATCTTCTATAACTTTTAAATTAAATTTTTTTGAAATTTTTAGAATTTGATTTAAATTTGCTGCTTGACCGTAAAGATGAACTATAACAAGGCATTTAGTATTTTTAGTTATATTTTTTTCTATGAGATTATAGTCCATATTATAGTCATCTAAGTTCACATCTATAAAAATGGGTTTTGCTTTGCAGTTTAATATAGATATTACAGTCGCCGGAGCTGTATGAGAAGGGACTAAAACTTCATCATTTTCTTTAACCCCAACAGCTTTAAGTGATAATAATAACGCATCTGTTGAATTACCTACCCCCAAAGCATATTTAGAACCTATGTATTTAGCAAAATTATTTTCGAAATTTTTTAGACAATTACCATTGATATAGTTGCCACTGTCTAAAACTTTTTCTACTGATTTTAAAATTTGCTTTTTGTTTTTTTGAAAACTATTTTTTGGGAAACTACTATAAATCATTAATTATCTTTGCTTCTGGGGTATGTATAATCCATTTGCCTTTTTTTGAGAATATTTCTTTTTCTTTTATTGAAATTTCTTTTCTATGATTCCAAGCACCTAAAAAACAATAATTAGGTAAATTATTAAGAAAATATTCATAATCATATATTGGTATGTGAACACCTGGGCTATATTTATTTATTTTTGTAGATGTTGTATCGGTAATAAAGCTAATAAGATCAGTTCCAATATTACAATAGTTAAAAATAGTGGTACTTTTAGAGGTTGCTCCATAGCTTACAATTTTATTATTTTTTTCAGCTAAAGCAGTAAGTGTGTCTAAAAGACTATTTTTAGATATTTCACAATTTTTTCTGAAAATACTATAAATTTCAGTTTCAAATATTCCATTTTTTTTTTCAAAATCAAGGTATGAAACTAAATTTCTAGATATTTTTGTAGTCTTATCTTTTGTGATGTAATATCTCATTGAGCCACCAGCGGTATCTGTTTTTTTTACATCAAATAATTGAAGATTGAATTTATCACATAATTTTTTCATGGCTGTAACAGAAAATATAAAAACATGCTCATCATAAATTTGATCATAGCTAACCTTATTGAAAACATCAAAGAGGTAAGGATCCTCAGTAATATAAATACCGTCGTCTGTAAGAAAATCATGTATTCCTTTCAATACTGAGTTAATGTCTGGAATATGAGCCAATGTATTTAATGAAATAAAATATTTTGATTTACCAAATTCACTTACTAAATTAGACGCTGTATTAGAATTAAAAAATAAATTTTTCATTCTTAGACCTTTTGAATTGGATATTTCACACACATTTTTAGATGGTTCTACTCCTAAATGATTTGTATGTTTATATGAGTTATGAAGATAATAGATTACGCCACTATCATTTGATCCAATTTCAGTTACGAGTTCGTCATTTTTTAAATTAAAATCCTTTATTAATTCTTCTGCTAATAAGG
>MDSZ01115807.1_pt1 | contig 33218 bp, 37 predicted proteins | sample 811201 | NCBI WGS metagenome assembly MDSZ01 (sample SAMN05326647, study PRJNA326480) | marine metagenome | isolation source: seawater | place: Indian Ocean: North | collected 2010 | reverse complement strand
TTGATAGATCAAATCTTCATTGTTCTTCCTCGATAATCGAGGGTAAAAAAATTGGTTTAACGACATTTACAAAAAAATAAAATTTAATGGTTTCAAAATATTTTTTTAAATTTTCAAGAAGTTTAATAAAGATAATCCTTCCTGCTCTTACTAAAATTTTTATTTTTCTTAGGGTAAATAAAAGAGTAGAAAATTTCTTAAATGAGAAAAGTCATAGGGCTAATGATTATTATGATTTTTCAAAGATCATTTTAGATCAGTTAGGCTCAAAAAAAATAATTGCTCTTGATATTGGAGCGCAAGGTGGTTTTAATTCCGATTATTTTTTTCCAAAAAAATATAATAAATTTTTTGATGTAATTGCTGTCGAACCATTAAAAGAAGAATCCGAAATTTTAAAAAATAATCATAAATTTTTAATTGATAAAGGACTTTGGAGTGACAAAAAGGAAAAAGAACTTTATATCCTAGGAAACAGGAAAGGAAGCTCATCAATGTATAGACCTGATAAAACCTTTTTTGATTTACATGGAATAAAAGAAGAAGACTATAGTAAATTTGAAATCACAGACAAAATTAGAGTGAATTGCAGTACAATCGGGGATGAATTAAATAGGTTGAAAATAAAAAAACTTGATTACTTAAAAATTGATACTCAAGGATCAGAATTTGAAATTCTAAAAGGAATTGAAAACTACAGGCCCCTTTTAATTCGTTCAGAAATACAAATTTTCTCTTTATACAAAGATGTACCTGAATGGAATAACCTGCTTAACAAATTTTACGATTTAAATTATATTATTTGTGATTGGAAAAAAATTGGCTCACACAAGACAAGGTCCCCGATGGAAACAGAAATGATTTTTATACCTAATTTTAAAAATGATGAGGGAAAAAAACTTATATCTAATAATAAGAATGAATTTATCAGCCTGATGTTAATTTTCGGTTATATAGATCTTTTAAAATTTTTAGTGACAAAGTTAAATATGATATCATTTAATGATATTGAAAATTTAAATGATAGGTTTTTTTATTAATGGCTATTTATGATTGTTTTCAATATTTTAACGAAGATCATGTTTTAGATTTACGCTTCAATATTCTCAATGAACATGTTGATTTTTTCGTCATTTCAGAGTCAACGAAAAATCATCAGGGATTAAATAAAAAACTAAATTTTGATATTAAAAAATTTAATAAGTTTAAAAAAAAAATAATTTATTTGGTTGCAGATCCACAAGAAGACCTTGTTATAAAAGATCATAAATTTGGGCATTCGCTCATCGAGCAACATCAAAGAAACTATTTATCAAGAGGTTTAAATGAAAGTCATGATAACGATCTTATTTTAATTTCTGACTCTGATGAAATTCCTGATCTGTCAAAACTAAATGATTTTAAGAAAAGTAAAAAATTTTTTTGTTTTGCACAAAAAGCCTATTGTTATAAGGTAAATCTATTTAATCCTTATGAAAGTGATTGGATGGGATCTAGAGCATGTTTAAAAAAAAATTTATCAACTCCTCATAAATTAAGACAAATAAAATTTAAAGATTATTCTTTTTGGAGACTGGATAAAATAAATTTACAAGTCATTAAAAATGGTGGTTGGCATTTTTCTTATCTCACAAATGCGGGCAAAATATCTGAAAAAATTAAGTCTTTCTCTCATGGTGAAGATAACATCACCGATAATACTGAGATTAGTAAAATTGGTGAAAAAATAAGCAATTATATACATCCAACAAAAAATTTTAATTTAAATAAAGTTAAAATTGATAATTCTTTTCCAGAATATATAATTAATAATAAACTGAAATTGAAAGAATGGATAATATGAATAATTTAGAAAATATCATCTCGTCAAATTTCAGTGACCTGAAATCTCTTGCTTTAAAGGAGAAACAAAATTATTTAAAGAATAGCCCTTTTCCACATATCATAATAAAAAATTTTTTTAATGAAAGTTTTCTTAGTAATATTTTAGACGAATTTCCTGATCTAAAATTATTGAATGAGTCTGAAAAATATTTTAATAGGAACGAGGTTAAATTATCGTACAACAAATATGAAAATTTTAAAAGCTCAACAAAAAAACTTTTTGATTTTCTAAATTCAAAGACTTATTTATCTTTTTTACAAGAAATAACATCAATTAAAGAAACACTTTTATCTGACCCATATTTAATGGGGGGAGGGCTGCATGAAATTAAAAAAGATGGAGTGCTTAAAGTGCATACAGATTTTAATAAGCACCCGCTATTTAATTTGGATAGAAGAATAAATGTTCTGATTTACCTTAATAAGGACTGGAAGGAGTTTTACGGTGGTCAACTTGAGCTTTGGGACCAAGAAATGAAAAGTTGTAAAAAAAAAATTATGCCAGATTTTAACACAATGGTAATTTTTTCTACAACTGATTTTAGCAATCATGGACATCCAAATCCTTTAAATTGTCCTGAAAATCAATCAAGAAAATCTTTAGCACTATATTATTTTTCATCTGGAAGACCAAAAAATGAAATCAAAAATGAAGATGCAAAAAATAGGACGAACTTTAAAAATAGATCAGGGCATATCAATGATGTTGATATAAAACAAGAATATTTCAAAAATTATTTAAGAAAGTTTAAGATTTATAAAATCATTAAAAGTTTTGAAAAAAAATATCTTAGAAGTAACAAAAAATAGATTAGCTGGTGCGCCCGGAAGGATTTGAACCCTCAACCTTCTGATCCGAAGTCAGACGCTCTATCCAGTTGAGCTACGAACGCTAAAAGAATTTTAATGAAAATGAAAAATAATACAATTAAATTCGTAATAAGAGATGAAGATGTTGGTAAAAGACTAGATATTTTACTTTTAAAAATAATAAAACAAACCAGCAGATCAAGTCTTAAAAAGATTATTCAAAGTAAAAAAGTTTCTATAAATGGCAAAATAGTAAAATTGCCCTCATATAAAGTTAAGCTAGAAGATAAAATTACTGTCAATTTTGAGATCGAGCAAAACACATATCTTAAACCCTTTAAATATAAGATTGATATTGTTTACGAGGATAAAGATATTTTGATTATAAATAAACCTGTGGGAATGGTTGTGCATCCTGGCGCAGGAAACTTTGAAAAAACTTTGGTCAATGCTTTATTATTTAAATATAAAAATAAATTGTCTGACATAAATGGCTCGTCAAGACCAGGAATCGTTCATCGAATTGACAAAGATACGAGTGGTTTACTTGTTGTAGCCAAAAACAACTCATCACATTCAAATTTAGGCAATCAATTTGATAATCATAGTATTAGAAGAATCTACTATGGATTGGTATGGGGCGTTCTTAGACCTCTAAGTGGTAAGATAGAAAGTTTAATTACTAGAAATAGAAAAAATAGAAAACTTATGATGGTAAGTGACTCTGTTGGCAAAAAAGCAATTACAAACTATTCTACTTTAAAGGTTTTTGATTTTAAAGATATTCCTAAAGTTAGCTTGATCCAATTTAAACTTGAAACTGGTAGGACTCATCAAATAAGAGTTCACATGAAATATAAAAGAACTTTTTTATTAGGGGATAAGCAGTATGGAAAAAAAAATATTAAATTCAAGAAAGTAGATAAAAAATTTGAGGAAAAACTTAATCTATTAAAAGGCCAAGCTTTGCATGCTTATCTTTTAGGTTTTGAGCATCCAACAAAAAGAAAATATATGGAATTTAAGTCTGAAATCCCTGGAGACTTCAAAAACTTACTTAATTTTCTGCAAAATTTGCATAATTGAAATATTTTTTAATTCATATACATATACTTTTATGAAATTAAAAAAAGATATAACTAGTCTTCCAGCCCCCACTTCAGGGAGCTTATCTTTATACTTAGCCCAAATTAAAAAATTCCCAATGTTAGATGCAGAAGAGGAATACATGTTGGCTAAAAATTGGCGCGAGCGAGGTAATTTGAAATCAGCCCATAAATTAGTAACAAGCCACTTAAGATTAGTTGCCAAAATTGCCATGGGTTACAGAGGGTATGGTCTTCCAGTAAATGAGTTAATATCAGAGGGAAATATCGGATTAATGCAAGCAGTAAAAAAGTTTGATCCTGACAAAGGCTTTAGACTAGCTACATATGCTATGTGGTGGATCAAAGCGGCTATTCAAGAGTATGTTTTGAGATCTTGGAGTTTAGTAAAAATGGGAACAACTACAGCCCAAAAAAAACTTTTTTTTAATTTAAAAAAAATAAAAAATCAAATAGCGCCTAATCAAGTTGGAGATCTAAGAAATGAACAAGTAAAAGAAATTTCAAAAAGGTTGGATGTAGACTCTGAAGAAGTAATAAACATGAATAGAAGAATGATGAGCCAAGAAAAGTCTCTCAATGATCCAATTAAAGCTGGCGAAAAAGAGGAATGGCAAGACTGGTTAGTAGATGATAGTCTCGATCAAGAATTATTAATTTCACAAAAGCAAGAATATGAAGATAAAAAAGAACTTCTTTATAATTCAATGAGTATCTTGAATGACCGTGAAAAAGCTATCATAGAGGAGAGAAGACTTTCTGAAAACCCAAAAACACTGGAAGACCTAAGCAAAAAATATAAAATTAGTAGGGAGCGTATAAGACAGATAGAAACTAAAGCTTTCGAAAAACTTCAAAAATCTATGATAAATTCCAGTAAATCAAAAAACTTGATTTCTAATAAATAAATTTAAAAAGGGTTTTCAATTAAAATTGTATCTTTTCTCTCGGGACTAGTTGATATACTTGAAACCTTTGTCTCAATGAACTTTTCTAATTCCTTTATATATATTTTAGCATTTTCCGGCAAATCATTAAATTTTTTTATACCCTGAGTTGATGATTTCCATCCTTTGAATATTTTATATATAGGTTTTACCTTTAATTGATCATCTACTGCAGCTGGCAAATAATCTATTTTTTTTCCTTCTATTTCATAAGCTATACACATTTTAATTTGCTCTAACTCGTCTAAAACATCAAGTTTAGTTAATGCTATACCATTTATTCCTGAAATCTTTATTGTTTGACGAACAAGCACTCCATCAAACCATCCGCACCGTCTTTTTCTACTTGTAACTGTGCCAAATTCTTTACCTCTCCTTCCAAGTTCCTCTCCTGTCGCATCCTTTAACTCGGTTGGGAAAGGACCTTCGCCAACTCTAGTAGTGTAAGCTTTTGTTATGCCAAGGACATAGTTAATTGAACTGGGGCCACATCCAGATCCAGTTGCAGCAGAAGAAGCTACCGTATTTGAAGAAGTGACAAATGGATATGTTCCGTGATCTACATCTAAAAGAACCCCTTGCGCACCTTCAAACAAAATTTTTTTGTTTTTTGATTTAAATTCATCTATCTTTTTCCAAACAGGTTGTGAAAATTTAAGAATTTTAGGGGCAATTTTTAAAAGATCTTTTTTAAGTTTAGTCTTCTCGAAGGTCCTTTTTCCAAGTCCCTTTCTGATAGCATTATGGTGAATTAAAACAGTTTCTAACCGTTTATCTAAATTATTTTCTGAAACTAAATCCATAACCCTAATTGATCTTCGTCCAATTTTATCCTCGTATGCAGGACCTATGCCTCTTCTTGTTGTTCCTATTTTTGCTTTTCCTGCAGCATCCTCTCTGAGTTCATCCATTTCTTTATGAAATGGAAGTATCAAATTTGCTGACTCAGAAATAATTAGGTTTTTATCGTTTACATCAACTCCTTTTAGTTTTATTTCCTCTATCTCGTCCAATAAAGCCCATGGATCTATTACAACTCCATTCCCAATGATTGAAATTTTATTCTTTCGTACTATTCCGGAAGGTAAAAGTCTTAGTTTATAAGTAACTCCGTCGATTACCAGTGTATGTCCAGCATTATGGCCACCTTGAAACCTAACCACTATATCCGCTTCACTAGACAACCAGTCAACTATTTTGCCCTTACCTTCGTCTCCCCACTGAGAACCTACAACAACTACATTTTTCATTATTTAAATGTTTTTTTGAGCATTATTGAATTTAAGTGATTTATTGGCCCGTGTCCCTTTCCATAATTTAGATTTGATCTAATTGATTGATTAACATATTTAACCCCTAGCGCACAGGATTTATTTAAATTTTTTCCACATGCAAAAAAAGTAGTTATAGCGCTTGATAAAGTACAACCAGTTCCATGAGTATTTTTAGTTTTAATTTTCTTTTTTTTAAAAATTTTTAACTCTTTCGAATTTAAAAAAACATCTGTGACTATACTTTTAGTTAGATGTCCGCCTTTAATTAAAACATTTTTAGCTTTATATTTCTTTATTAAAATATTAGCAGCAAATATCATATCTTCTAATGAATTTATTTTTGTTTTAGTAATTATCTCGGCTTCTGGGATGTTAGGAGTAATTAAACTAACATTTTTAATAAGTTTATATTTTAATGTTTTGATTGCCTTGTTATTTAATAATCTATAACCACCTTTCGCAACCATAACAGGATCTAGTATAATCTTTCTTATTTTTATTTTTTTAATTGCTTTTAACACTCCATATATTACTTGGCTAGAGTGAAGCATGCCAATTTTTATAGCATCTGGCTTTATGTCTTTGCAAGTAAACAAAATTTGATCAGTTATCTTTTTTGGCTTTAATGCAAATACAGAATTCACTCCAGTAGTATTTTGAGATGTAATTGCAGTTATCGCTGTCATAGCGTACCCCCCCAGTGCAGTGACAGTTTTAATATCTGCTTGAATACCCGCTCCGCCCGACGAGTCAGAGCCTGCGATTATTAAAATTTTAGTTCTTGGTTTCAAATTAACTAATTGATTTTTTTATTAAATTTTTGCATTTTATAATTAAATTTTTGTTAGTAGACTCAATCATTATTCTAATCTTTGGTTCTGTTCCAGATTTTCTAACTAAAATTCTACCTTTCTTTTTAATTAATTTATTAGCTTTTCTTACAGCAAGCTTAACTTTTGCACTATTTATTATGTTTTTATCTTTTACTATAACATTTTCCAAAATCTGTGGCATCGGATTAAAAACATTAAGTAGTTTACTGGCCTTTTTTCCTTTTCTCAAAGAAAACAAAACTTCCAGCGCAACCAGCAATCCATCGCCTGTGGTTGCAAATTTGCCTAATATAATATGACCAGATTGTTCTCCTCCTAGATTAAAATTCAATTTTTTCATAGTTTCTTTCACATATCTGTCACCTACTTTGGACCTTACAAACTTTATATTTTCTCTTTTAAGATATTTTTCTAATCCGTAATTAGACATAAGAGTACCGACTACACCACCTTTTAAAATACCCTTCGATTTCCATCTATGAGCTAACATAGCAATTATTTGATCTCCATTTATAATTTTTCCTTTTTCATCACACATAATAATCCTATCTGCATCTCCATCAAATGAGATGCCGATGTGTGCATTAAATTTTTTGACTGCTTTTTTTATTTTAGAAGGAAAGGTTGAACCACATTTTTCATTTATATTTAAACCGTTTGGATGCACTCCGATCGAGAAAACTTTTGCTCCTAGATCTTTAAGCAGTTTCGGAGCGGCTTTATAACTTGCTCCATTGGCACAATCTATGACAATTCGCATACCTTTAAGTTTAAAGTTGCTCGGAAAATTATTCTTTAAAATTTTGATATACTTGTCATTTCCATCCTCAAGTCTCTTTACTCTGCCAAGCAAACTAGGGTTAGTGAGTTGTTTTGAATTATTAGCGTCGATTAACTTCTCAATTTTTTTTTCTATTTTATCTGAAAGTTTCATACCATCTGGACCAAACAATTTTAGTCCATTGTCATAATAGGGGTTGTGAGAAGCTGTAATCATTATACCCATATTAGCTTTCATTGCTTGTGTTAACATTGCTAAACCGTTAGTCGGAAGTGGGCCTAATGTATAAACATGCATACCGCCAGATACCAAACCGGAGACTAAAGCTGGCTCAAGAGTATATCCAGATAATCTAGTATCTTTTGCAATTATGGCTATTTGTTTGTTTTTTTTTTGATTTTTAAAATAGTTGCCTGACGCAAGTCCGAATTTAAAAAATTTTTCACCGGTTATGTTTCCCTGATTGACTGTACCTCTAATTCCATCAGTTCCAAAGTATTTATTTTTCATTAATTGTTATTCTGATATTAATCTTTTAAATACCAAAACTCCTTGTTTAACCTCTTTAACATTGTGAACTCTAAAAATCTGTACTCCTTGAGATAAAAGAAAAAGTACAGATGCTAATGTTCCGCCAGTTCTATCCTCGCTGTCGTAAACTCCCGAGATTTGATTAATAAATCTTTTTCTTGAAGTTCCAACTAAAATAGGAAATCCAAGACTATGAAACAAAGATATTTTAGAAATTAAAGTCAAATTATGTTTCAGACTTTTACCAAAGCCTATTCCAGGATCTATGATTATTTTTTTTGAATTAATTTTCTTAATATTTTCTTCAAAATAATCATATATATCAAGTAATACATTTCTATATCTTGGCTTCAATTGCATAGTGGCTGGGGTTCCTTGCATATGATGAAGGACTTTTATTACATTTTCGTTTTTTATCTTTTTTAATGCTTGGTTATCAAAGCTGTAACCTGAAACATCATTAATTATATCTGCACGGTGCTTAATTGATTTAATCATAATTTCGGACTTGCGAGTATCTATTGATAGATAAGTTTTTTTATACTTTTTTTTAAAATTGGTAATTATATATTTAATTCTGTTCCACTCTTGATTTAAAGGAACAGTTTTAGATCCAGGTCGGGTTGACTCACCTCCGACATCTATTATTTCTGCACCCGATTTAATCATCTCTTTAATATGTTTATCTGAGTTTTTTTTTTTATTAAACTTTCCACCGTCAGAAAAGCTATCAGGTGTTAGGTTAAGAATTCCCATGATAGAAGGTAGATTAAATTGAAGACCTTTTAAATATTTTTTTCTTTTTGAGGTAATTTTTTTTATATCTTTTTTGACTTTATTTTTTAATTTTCCTTTTAGATTTTTAACATCATTTAATCCAATTGTTTTCGACTCTACCTTATTTTTTTTTCTTTTAAAAATTTCAATTTGGTTGAAAGCGATATCATTTCTTCCACAAAGTGGTAGACCTAGTTTTTTTTTTATTAAAAGTTTGGCTTTATTATTATAATAAAAATTACACGCTCGAGTGTAATATTTTTGCATTACTTAAACTGCAGGTTTTGGTTTTAAGCCCAAAGAGTCTAAAACCGAAGATTCTTTACCATCTTTTTCGTCTTCGTCTTTGAATGATCTTGAAGGTTTGATATTTTTCAAGATAAGATCTCTAATTTCATCTCCTGTTAAAGTCTCATAAACTAAAAGAGCTTTAGCAATTTTGTGAAGATCATCAATTTTTTCTGTCAAAATTTTTCTCGCTCTTTCGTAGCCTTTATCGACTATTTTTTTCACTTCGGCATCCACTTTCCTTGCTGTCTCCTCTGACATGTTCTGTTGTTTAGTTACAGATCTTCCTAAAAAAACTTCTTCTTCATTCTCTCCGTATGCAATTGTGCCTAATTCCTTACTCATTCCATACTTCGTAACCATATTTTTAGCCATTTTAGTTACCATATCAATATCGGATGAAGCGCCAGAAGTTACTTTATCATGACCAAAAATTATTTCTTCCGCTATTCTTCCTCCCATAGCTACAGCTATATCAGAATGCATTTTTTCCCTTGTAACAGAAAGTTGATCTCTCTCTGGCAGCCTCATTACCATACCTAATGCCCTTCCTCTTGGTATTATCGTTGCTTTATGAATTGGGTCAGATGCTTTTTCATTTAGTGCTACTATGGCATGGCCTCCCTCATGATAAGCAGTAAGTTTTTTTTCATCCTCGCTCATTACCATTGATCTTCTTTCGGCACCCATCATTACTTTATCTTTGGCTTCTTCAACATCCGACATTGTAACAACTCTCTTATTCTTTCTCGCAGCTAAAAGAGCTGACTCATTTACTAAGTTAGCGAGATCAGCACCCGAAAACCCTGGTGTGCCTCTTGCTATAGTTCTTAATTTTACATCAGGACCGGTATTTATTTTTTTAATGTGAACTTTTAGTATGGCTTCTCTTCCAATTATATCTGGGTTACTTACTACTACCTGTCTGTCAAATCTTCCTGGTCTTAGCAGTGCAGGATCTAACACATCAGGTCTATTTGTAGCTGCAATAAGAATTATACCTTCATTAGTATCAAAACCATCCATTTCTACTAGTAGCTGATTAAGCGTTTGCTCTCTCTCATCATTGCCTCCGCCTAAACCGGCACCTCTGCTTCTACCAACAGCATCTATCTCATCTATAAATATAATACATGGTGAATGTTTTTTACCTTGTTCAAACATATCCCTAACTCTAGAGGCTCCAACACCCACGAACATTTCAACGAAGTCTGATCCAGAAATCGAAAAGAAAGGCACATTTGCTTCACCAGCTATTGCTTTGGCTAATAAAGTTTTTCCAGTTCCTGGAGGTCCAATTAGTAATGCTCCTTTTGGAATTTTTCCACCGAGTCTACTAAATTTTTTAGGATCTTTTAAAAATTCTACTATTTCTTCAACTTCTTCTTTAGCCTCTTCCACCCCAGCTACATCATTAAATGTTACTTTTCCTTGAGCCTCATTAAGTAATTTAGCTTTCGACCTTCCAAAGCCCATTGCTCCACCTCTTCCACCCTGCATTTGTCTCATAAAAAATATCCAGACTCCGATCAATAACAACATAGGAAACCAAGATAAAAGTATTCCTAATAATGACGGCATTTTATCTTCAAGAGGAGTTGCTAAAATGCTAACTTTATTTTCAGATAATTTCTCTACTAAGTTCGGGTAATTTGGAGAGTAGGTATTAAATTTTGAGCCATCTGATAAAACACCAGAAATATTATTGCCCTGTATGTTTACTTCTACAACTCTTCCTGACTCTACCTCATTTAAAAAATTGGAAAAAGTAATTTTATTTTTAGAAGCTTCTAACTTTTCGGGGTTCTGAAACATATTAAATAGCCCTACTGAAAGAAGTATGATGAGGGCCCACATGGCTAAATTTTTTAAATTCATAATTATTAAATAGTTATTATTTCTTAATTAACAAGTAGTTCAACTAATAATAAAGTTTATTTGGATTGTAAATAAGGCAAAATATCCCAAAAATGACGAAAAATCAGGAAATTACTAACTTTGGTTCTTTTTTTATAGTCACAAATTTATCATCTCTGCTTATCAAACACCCTGATAATGTAAATTGCTTTTGATTAAACTTTCTTAATCCATTAAGCAAATTTAGTACCTTAATTGATCTTGGGGGATAGTATGAGTTTGAAAAATTCTTAATAGCTTTACTTAAAACCTTCATTTGTATTTCAGAGGTTTCGCTTAAAAATAGTTTATAATTCAAGATAATCTTATTTTTATCTTTTTTAATGCACGACTCATAAACTTTATTAATAAAAAAATTAAGTGTTTCATTAGTTGATGCTAAATTTTTTATGGATCTTAAAATTTGCTCCTGATTAATTCCACTTTTGGTTAAGTATTTATTTAATTGTCTAATTCTTGTTCTTAAATATTTTTTATCCTTGTTTGAAGGATCCCTAAAAACTTTACCAAAAATCTTTTTTGATATACTTTCAAGTTGCTTTTTTCTGATACTTAAAAGAGGTCTTAATAATTTAACATTCGAACTAAGTTTAGATATTTTTTTCATCGAAGATAATCCCTGAATTCCACTTCCCCTGGATAACCTGATAAAAAAAGTTTCAACCTGATCCTCGCTATTATGAGCAGTAATTATGTGCTTGATTTTTTTCTTCCTACAGAAATCCGATAACAACTTGTATCTAATTTCTCTTGCTTTTCCTTGAACATTTTTATTAATTAATTCATTGTTTTGGATCACCACAAGATTAATTTCAAATTTTTTAAGTAATTTTTTTACTGATTTTGCCTCTTTTGATGATTCTTTTCTTATTTTATGGTCTACCAAAACATAAAAAATTTTTTTGTTTTTTTCTAAATTTAAAAGCTTTGTCAAAGCTGCTAAAGCTAAACTATCTGGACCGCCAGACACAGCTACTAGTAAATTTTTACTATTAATCGTTTTAAGATTTAACTTAAAAATTTTATAGATTGAAGCAAAGAGATTATTCTCTTTTAAATGCTTTTTAAGATTTAGAACATTTGAATTTTTTTTGCTCATATTGAGCTTTTTGTAACACAGACTTACTCGCTTTTGGATATTGTTTTTTGATACCTGCTATCATATTACAACCTTGATCTTTTTCACCCAATTGAACCATTGTTATTCCCAGTTTTAATAAATTGTCTGGTGCTTTTTTACTTTTTGGGTAATTTTGATATCCATCTAAGTAAGCGCTCGCAGCATCAGAGTATAATTGTCTTACCCTAAAAGTTTCTCCATACCAGTACTGGGCGTTTCCCGCGAGATCATGTTCTTTGTTTTTATCAATGAATTCTTTTAAAGCAAATTCTGCAGTTTCGTAGTCACCGATCTTAATAAAACTAACTGCAAAATTATATTGTTCCTTTGGTGGCTTGTTCGGAAGTAATGAGTCAGCTTTTTCAGCTTTTTCGGTTATAACGGTTCCAACTGTTTCAATTGAAGTAACTTGTTGTTTTTGCGGTAAATTTGAATTGTCGTATCCAGGTGTAGCTCCGAAATCTTGAGGTTTACTCGTACCAGGTAAACTTGCTTGTTTATTTTTTTTATTAATATTTTCCTTTGATAAATTTTGTATGTTTCCTGTTTCTAAGTCACTGAAACGTAGTTGAGTATCTGATTGAATTTTCGTCACTCTCTTAGATAGCTTATCCATCTTGAAATTAATTTCTTCAAATTTATTTGTTAAAGATCTAAATTGATCTTCGATTTCATTAAGTTTTAGTAAATGTTTAGTGAGTAAATCTTCATTTAAACTACTTGATAAAGTTTTGTTACTATTGGAAACTATGTCAGATTTTTTATAGACAGCCTTTTCCAAAGTTTTTAAATCATTGGATAATAACTGTAGTTGATCTATAATGGCATTAATTTTTTCTTCATCAGCTTTTAAAGATGACATAGAAAAGATCGTTATTAAAAAAACAATCAATAATTTATTAATTAAATTTTTTGTATTTCCCATCATTACTTTTCTTATTTATACATCATGGCAAAAAAAAGACCCCGTGAAGATCACGGGGTCTTTTTACTATTTTTCTAATATTTTTTTAATTAATTTACCTTAACTGTAACCGATCTTCTATTTTGAGACCAAGCCAAAGCAGTAGAGGCAGTATTAACTGGTCTTTCTTTACCATAGCTAATCACATTAATTCTTTTTCCAGATATACCATAGGTCATTAGGTAATCTTTAGCAGCGTTAGCTCTTCTTTCACCAAGCGCTAAGTTATATTCTCTTGTTCCTCTTTCATCTGCATGACCTTCAATAGTCACATTTAAATTTTTGTTTTTTCTAAGGTAAGTTGCTTGTTTTCTTAAAGTTTCTCTTGCCTTAGTTGTTAAGCTTGATTTGTTAGTTGCGAAAAAAACTCTATCAGGAACACCTGCTGCTAAATACTCAACAGTTTCAGTTCCAGTGTAAACATCACCCTCTATGTTGCCAGCTTTTTTTCCTGTAGAACAAGCGCTTAATGCTAAAGTAGCAATTAATACAAGAAGTGTGTTTTTTAAGTTTGTGTTAAATTTCATAAATCCTCTTAAGTTGGTTATTGTGAATATTTCAAATTCTAAAAGATTATTCAAGTCTTAATTACATAAAAATACCCTCACTTTGATAGCAATGAGGACCAAGATGGGTCCGAAGCGTCTGTTTCAGTGGCTATTTTTCTCTCATTGTAACCCGTAATATCGATTGACCAAAGTTTTGCTGAAAACCCCTCTCCTTTAGGCCCAGACTTTGTTTCTCTATAAAAAACTAGCACTCTACCGTTAGGAGACCAGGAAGGTGCCTCCTGATAAAAATTTTCAGTTAACAGCCTTTCACCTGTTCCGTCTGGTCTCATCACGCCAATATAAAATCTTCCTTTTCTTACTTTAGTAAATGCTATTAAATCTCCTCTCGGTGACCAAACAGGAGTTCCGTAAATACCGTCTCCGAAAGTAATTCTTTTTACACCTGTTCCATCACTTTTCATAACATAGATTTGTTGTAAACCACTTCTATCAGAGTTAAAACAAATATATTTTCCATCGGGAGAAAATGAAGGAGATGTATCTATTGAAGAGTGTTCGGTAATTCTTTCAACTACTCGACTTTCTAAATCCATTGTAAAAATATCTGAATTTCCATCTTTAGCGAAACTCATTATGATTTTTGATCCATCTGGGGAAAACCTTGGTGCAAAAGTCATTCCAGGAAAATTTCCAACAACTTCTTGTACGCCTGTTTCAATATCTAATAAATAAACTCTCGGTAAGTTTCTAAAATAAGAAAGGTAAGTAACAAGTTGATTGGTTGGATTAAATCTGGGCGTTAAAACTAATTCGTTTCCTAAAGTAAGATATTTAGTATTAGCTCCGTCTTGATCCATAATTGCTAATTTTTTAATTCTTAAATTTTTTGGCCCCGTTTCAGAAACATAAATAATTCTTGTATCAAAATAACCTTCTTCACCAGTTAGTCTTTCGTAAATTTTATCTGAGATAATATGAGCAACTCTACGCCAATTTTTTGGAGTTGTAGTAAAAGCGAGTGCGACCATTTCTTTTGATGCAGTTAAATCCCATAATCTAAATTCGACTTTAAGTTTACCATCATTAACTAATAATTTTCCTGTTACTAACGCTTGTGCTTTTATTAATCTCCAATCTTCAAATCTAGGCTTTAAATGAGCAATGTCTGGCTTTTGAACGAACGCATCTTTTTTAAGTGGGTTAAATAAACCAGTAGATCTAAAATTTTTTTCAATTATTAATGAAATATCACTTCCTAAATTTTTTACTTTTAGGCCGTCAATTTCCTCAGATTTTACATCTACATGTAATGGTGAAACAGCTATTGGTAGAGGATCAAGATTTCCCCTAGTTATATCTACCTCAATCAGTGCATAAGATAAGTTTATTTTAAAAAAAAATAAAATTATAAATATAAAATAAAATCTCATAATTAACCTTTTAACATCTCTGTTGGATCAAAATTTAGTTGAATATTTTTCCATTTTTCATATCCAGTAGGAGGTACTTTCAGTGGCTGACATAATCTAACAGCTCTCAAAGCACTTTCAGCTAAAATTTTATAAAATTTTTGTCCTGGTTTATTCATTCTTTCGTGGTCAAGTATTTCTGATCTCACTATAGTACCATCTTTTTTTAGTTCTAGTTTTATTCTTACCAATAAGTTCTCATTAAAAGGCAATCCCAACGGAACACTCCAACAACCAAATATCTGGGCTCTTAAAGCATCTTCTTCTGAAAGAGAAAGTCCAGTAGCAAAAGAATTTTTAACACTACTTTGTGTCAATTTCTTGGATCTTTTATCCTTTATTGCTTGCTCTTCTTTGGCTTTATCTATCAGTGCTGCGATTTCATTAGTATCAATGATCTCTTTTTTTTCAAATTCTGATGACTGTCTCACCTGCTCTTTAATTTCCTCTGGATTTTGTTTTTTTTTTATTAATTTTTTTTCCTCTTTTTTTTCTTCTGGCATGGGAATTCTATCTGGCTTTTCCTTTGCCTTTGCAGCAGGTGGTGCTTGTTCAGAAACAACTCTTTTTTCCTCCTTTTTAACTTCTTCAATTATCCTCCTTGCTTTTGGAGCATAGGGGATATTGGTTTTGTCAGAAATTTGAATCAATTCAACTGAGACTATTGGAGGTAAATCTATAGGTTCTCTTGTCATAAATGGCAAACTTAAAACTGTTACAAGAATAATAAATGTATGAAATGAAATTGAATATATAAAGCTTCTTGTCATTTAACATTTAGTTTTTATATGGCTCAGAAATCAAAGCTACTTTTGAAAATCCTGCTCCAGATAAAGTTCCCATAACCTCTAGAACTCTGCCGTAATTAATAGTTTTATCGCCTCTTACATAAATTCTTGTATCAGTCCTGTTTTTTGCTATTGCCAATATCTTTGGAATTAATTTTTGAGGAGTAACTTTATGTTCCTGTATAAATATTTCTCCTTTTGAATTGATTGATAAAGTTAAGGGTTCTTGATCATCTGGAAGAGAGTCTGCTGCTGACTCTGGTAAGTCAACCTGAACACCAACTGTAAGCAAAGGAGCAGTAACCATGAAAATTATTAAAAGAACTAACATTACGTCTACAAAAGGAGTTACATTTATTTCGCTCATTGGTTCATTTCTAGAACGATTAAATTTAAATGCCATAAATTTATATTATTGATAAAAATCTTTTAGAGAAGTTTTCAACTCTAGCAGTATAGTTTCTTAAATCACTGTTAAATTTATTATAAGCTATCACTGCTGGAATAGCGGCTAATAGGCCAAGAGCAGTTGCAAATAAAGCTTCTGCGATTCCAGGTGCGACTATGGCTAGACTTGTATTTCTAGAAATTGCTATGGACTGAAAAGAATTCATTATTCCCCAAACCGTACCGAATAAACCTATAAAAGGAGCTGTTGCTCCAACTGTTGCTAAAAATGTAAAATTTTTTTCTATAATTTTTATTTGATTATCTGTTGAAATTTCTATTACTCTTTCAACTCTAGCAGATTGAACTGCTGCGGATTGCCTTTTAGTCTTTATTAATTCAGTCATCGCAGATTTAAAAATTAATGTAAGAGGATCGTTAGATTTGCTAGGAAGATTATTATTAAAATTCTCTGCAGATTTTGCCTTCCAAAATTTGTTTTCAAAATCTAATGTTGAAGCATTAATTTTTTTAAACAATCTGTATTTTTCAAAAATTAATGTCCAAGAGTATATTGAGCTTGCTAATAGAATAACTATTACTGACTTTACAACAAAATCTGCTCTTAGAAAGAGATTCCATAAAGAAAAGTCTGTATTGCCACCTAAACCAACAACTTGAGTTGCAATTTCTTGTTCCATAATGTTTCATTACTTTTAGAATGTGTCATCAATTTGGCGTATTATTATTAATGTCGATTTTAAGGTTTAATTTGGGTTTTCTTTAAACCTGGTTTCACTGAAATATCTAGCAATGAGTATTGCTTCTGACTTATTTACATCCTTTTTTTTCGATAATTCTTTTGACAAGTTTGGATACATTTCTATTACTTTAGTTCTACTTGCGTCTTTTGAGGCATTCAAAAGCTCAAAATATTTTTTCCATTTGAGCGGTCTAACAAAAAAAATTGGTAAAGATAACGCTGCACAAATTCCCTTAATCGCTCCAAAAGTCTGTCCAAAATTGAACATGCTTGTAACTCCTTGGCCAGGCATAGCATTAACTTGTTCTACTACAATCGATATTTCCTCATCTTCAGTAATGTGATTTTTTAAAAACATTACCAATTGTGCGCTATTTAATTGCTTTTTGTTTTTTTTCCCTTCAGCCATTACAGGCATATCAAATATTTCTTTTACTTTGTTATTTTCTAAAACTGCTATTGCGCCGCTTAGGCCAGGGTCAATTCCTATAATTTTCATTATTTTTTATTTTCCAAGTTAGCGTTGGTAAAAATATTCTGTACATCATCATTAGCATCGAGTTCTTCTAAAAGTTCGATTACTTTTTTTTTTTCATCATTATTTTTAAATTCGATTAAGCTTTTTGGTCTCCATTCAATTCCCGAATAGGACAATTTTTTAATTTTTTTTTCTAATTCGGTCTTTACTTTATAGAAATCCTCTTTTTCAGTTATTACTTCGTGAAAATTTGATTTGCTTCTGCAGTCTTTTGAGCCTGCGTTAATTGCTATTTCTAGAATTTCCTCTTCTGAAAAATATGTTTTTTCTACACCGATTACTCCACAGTTATAGAATAAATATGATGTTGATCCTGATTCTCCAAGGTTGCCCCCGCCCTTTTGAAGTATTTGTCTAATTTTTGAAGCTGTACGATTTTTATTATCGGATAATGTCTCGATGATTAACGCAACATTAAATGGTCCATACCCCTCATATCTTAAATTTGAATAATTGCTTGTAGAATTTAATTCTGATTTGTTTATTGCTCTAGATATATTATCTTTTGGCATATTCGACTCTTTTGCTGCTTGTATGGCTGATCTAAGTCTAGGATTAGAATCGGGATCTTTAGCTCCGAGTTTTGCGGCAACTGTAATCTCCCTAGATAATTTTGAAAAAATTCTGGATCTTTCTTTGTCCTGACGACCTTTTTTGTGTTTAATGCCTGCCCAATGTGAATGTCCCGCCATCTTACTTTTGGAATATACCACCCTCTATTAATGGTTCTACTTTCGATGCTAAACCAGTTTCTTTATCCGCAGTGACAATTAGGCCAGAGATAGTAGCCTCGCCTTTCGCTGGAAAATGTTTTTTTGCATGTTTATCATTTAAAAATTTCTTAATTGAGTTATCTTTATCCATGCCTATTACAGAGTTATAGTCTCCACACATTCCTAAGTCTGTTTGATATCCAGTTCCTTTCTCTAAAATTCTGCCATCAGCTGTTGGTACATGAGTATGAGTCCCTACTAGAGCTGTAATTTTTCCATCCATATAATGACCCATTGCCATTTTCTCGCTTGTGATTTCCCCGTGAAAATCAATGATGATAAAATCAGTATCTTTTTTAATTTTAATTTTCTCTAATAGCTCTTTAGCTTTTAAAAAAACATCTTCTGTTTTTCTCATAAAAACATTCCCCATTAAATTTATCACAGCAACTTTGAAGTTTTTATTTTTTAATTTATAAATTCCAAATCCATTTCCTGGAGAACCTTCAGCTAAATTTGCAGGTCTTAACAATCTATTTTCTTTATTAATTAAATTGACTATCTCATCTTTATCCCAGATGTGATTTCCTGATGTTATTACATCGACGCCTATTTCAAAAAACTCTCTCACTATTTCTTCTGTAATACCTTTTCCATCATCTGCTGAGTTTTCTCCGTTAACTACTACAAAATCAATCTTTTTATGTTTTATTATATTGCCTAAATTTTTTTTTAAAGCATGTCTACCATTGGAACCAACTACATCGCCTAGTATTAATAAATTCATATTTGCCTCTGTAAACCTTTCTCGGTTAAAATAAAATTTAGTTTCACATCATATTTTGTGGTAGGAAGTTTATGATATTTTTGAAATGAAAATGCAACACCAATAGTTAAGATCTCTTTGTTTTTCTTTAAACATTTGCTCAAAAACTTATCGTAGTAGCCTTTACCATAACCAATTCTATTATTATATTTGTCATAGCTGAGTAACGGAATAAGCATTATATCAGGATTTTTAAAATAATTTTTACTTATCGGTTCTAACATGCCAAATTTATTTACTTGCAAAACATCTTTATTATTCCATTTTAAGAATTCCATACGAGATTTATTTATGGATGGCAATAAAGTAATAATATTTTTCTTTTTTATAAGATTAAATATTTTCAGAACATTAACCTCATAATTTGAGGGGTAGTATAAAGATAAAAGAATTTTTTTTTGTTTAAATCTTTTATTTGTTAGTTGAATAATAGGATTAAAAAATTGATCTTGAACATTAAAATAATTTTTTTTTCTGAGCTTACTAAATTTTTTTCTTATAAGACTTTTATCCAGCATTTACTGAACTTTTGAAGTAGACTCAGAATTCTCTAGAATTTTTTCTAAAGATTTTGTTGTACGATCTAACATTGACTCATAAAGTAAGTTACTATCTTCAATAGCTTTTTTGAATTTATCTATTTCTGAATTAAGTTTTTTTATTTCTTCATCCTTTCTTCCTTTATATTCAATAGCAAGAGTTTTTAATTCAATAAATTTTTTGGCTAAATCATCTATTTTTTTCTTCTGAGATGATACTCTCTCTCTTAAATCAAAGTATTCATCAATAAGTTGAATAGTGGTTATTAAAAGAAGTTTATTCTCCCCAATATTTCCAAGCCTTGATTTAAGTTCACTATATTTTTTGTCTAAATATTTCGTTAATGTTTTTAGCGATTCTTCCTGACCGTCATCACAAGATAAAAGATAATCCTTATTATTAAATTTAATATTTACGTTTGCCATTTTTCTATTTCATTTACTAAATTTTCTGTTTCTTTACTAAGTTCATCGATATCTTGATTAAACTGTTGTTCGATTTCAGATTTTTTTTCAAGTTCATTTTGCAGTTTTAAAAGCTTTTCTTTTAAATATTTATGCTCTCTCAATAGCTCAAGATTTTTGGTTTCTATTTCTTTTTTTTCTAAAACAAGTTGATTTTTTTCTTTGATAATGTTTTTCGAATCTTTTGATGACTGTGTATAACTTAAGCTTAATGAACCTAATTTTTCTAGCAGATCATTTAAATTTTTTTCTTTTTTTTCTAGTGTGCTCATTTTTTTTTTTACAACATATTATTGATATACTTAGTTTAAGTCTATATAGGATATTGAAGAGTGAGTATAAAATTAAATCAATTATCTAATGCTGTCAGGTTTTTATCGATTGACGCAGTTCAAAAAGCAAACTCAGGTCACCCTGGTATGCCTATGGGTATGGCTGATGTTGCAACAGTTCTTTTTAAATACCACCTCAGGTTTAATCCTCAAAATCCTAGTTGGTTAAACAGAGATCGATTCATTTTGTCAGCCGGTCATGGATCAATGCTTCTTTATTCTTTACTGTATCTTACTGGATATAAAAGTGTTTCGATTGAGGATATAAAAAATTTTAGACAAATGGACTCTATTTGTGCTGGACATCCTGAGTACCATATTAACACTGGAATTGAAACTACAACCGGTCCACTTGGCCAAGGGTTAGGAAACTCTGTTGGTTTAGCAATTGGAGAGGAGATTTATAGAAAAAAATTTGGATCAAAATTAATTGATCATAAAACTTATGTAATTGCCAGCGATGGAGATTTGATGGAAGGTTTAAGTCATGAGTCATTAAGTTTGGCGGGGCACTTAAAGCTAAAAAACTTAATTGTTTTTTTTGATAATAATAAAATATCTATAGATGGATCAACTTCTTTAAGTGTTTCTGACGATTATAAAAAAAGATTTCAGTCTTATGGTTGGAGCTATTTAGAGATAAATGGACATAATGAAAAACAAATCAATCAAGCAATTAAAAAAGCTCAAAAGTCAAAAAAACCAACGCTTATATCTTGTAAAACCATTATAGGGTTTGGATCTCCAAATAAATCAGGTAAGGCTTCCTCTCACGGATCACCACTAGGAGATGAAGAAATTAAATTAGTTAGAAAAAAATTGAAATGGAATTATGAACCATTCGAAATACCTAAAGAAATTTTAAATGAGTGGAGACAAATTGGAAATAAAGGTATTAATCTCGAGAGTTCATGGCTAGAAAGCCTTAATAAATCAAAAGATGATATTAAACAAAAGTTTAATAAGACTAACAATAAGATTTACAACGATGATTTAAAAAAAATGATTTATCAAGAAAAAAAAAAATATTTTTTAGAAAAGCCAAACATAGCTACAAGACAATGTTCTATGAAAGCAATACAAGCAATATCTAAAATAATTCCTGAATTAATAGGAGGATCTGCTGATTTAAGTGGTTCAAATAACACTAAAACAGAAGACTCAAAGATTATTAATCATAAAAATTTCAATGGAAACTATATTCATTATGGTGTTAGAGAACACGGGATGGCAGCTGCAATGAATGGTTTAGCTTTATACCATAATTTAATTCCTTACGGAGGAACTTTCTTAATTTTTTCTGACTATTGTAAGCCATCTATAAGGTTGTCTGCATTAATGGGTTTAAAAGTAATATATATTTTTTCTCATGATACAATTGGTTTAGGGGAAGATGGTCCCACTCATCAACCAATAGAACAATTATCAGGTCTAAGGGCTATCCCTAATTTAAAAATTTTTAGACCAGCTGATATAAATGAAACTCTAGAAAGTTGGGAAGCTGCAATTAGTAATGAGGGAGGGCCAAGTGCTATTATTTTATCCAGACAAAAATTACCTTATGTAACACAACGCTTAGCCGAAAAAAATAATTGCTCACTAGGTGGTTACGAATTAAATTTAACATCTCATGATAGCCAGGTTACCATAATAGCTTCCGGCTCCGAAGTAGAGATTGCTTTAGAAGTTCAGAGTCAATTAAAAGATCTTGGAATACATTCAAAAGTCGTTTCTATGCCTTGTCCAGAACTTTTTGATAAACAATCTATTGAGTATCAAAAAAAAATCTTAGATGAAGAAACCTTAAAAGTTTCAATCGAAGCAGGGAGCACTTCCTATTGGAGAAAATATATTGGGAAAAATGGTATTTCATTTGGAATTGATAATTTCGGCAAAAGCGCCCCCTACAAAGAAATTTACAATTATTTTAATTTAAATAGCAGCAAAATAGTTGCAGAAATCCAAAATAAGTTACGAAAATAATAAATATTTAAATGTCAAAAATAAAATATTTTAATGAGAATATTTTAGTTAAGAAAAAAAGTATTATACTAAGATTGGATTTCAATGTTCCTATACAGAATAATTTAATTCAAGACAGTACGCGGATAGATTTAGCAATACCATTAATAAAAGAACTAATTGAAAAGAAATCAAAAGTAATAATTTTATCGCATTTAGGGAGGCCTAATGGAACCGTTGATAAATCATTTTCATTAAAACCAGTTTATAATTATTTAAGAAATAAATTGGGTTCAAAAATTCATTTTCTAAACTTTAAAGATAATAGTGAATTTAAAGACAAAATTTCCAAAATTGATTATGGAAATATAATTTTATTGGAAAACATCAGATTTTTTAAAGAGGAGACTGAAGATGATAAAACTTTTGCCAAAAAACTTTCAGCCTTAGGTAACATTTATATTAATGATGCCTTTTCTTGTTCTCACAGAAAACAAGCCTCTATTCATAAAATCACAGATTTTTTAGAGGAAACTTATGCTGGGCCCTTAATGAAAAAAGAAATTGAGGCAATAGATATGATAGTTAAAAAACCGAAAGGTCCTGTTACATGCATTATTGGCGGCTCTAAGATTTCTACTAAGATAGGTGTTATTTCAAGCTTAATGAATAAAGTAAATAATATAATAATAGTGGGTGCAATGGCTAATAATTTTTTATCATTTAAAGGTTTTGAGATAGGAAAATCTGTAAGAGAGGAAAATACTTCACAAATTATTGAAAATATTTATAGAGAAGCTAGCAAAAGAAATTGTAAAATTTTAATTCCATTGGATTGTAATACCGCAATTAATCCAAAAGAAAATGCAAAATATAAAGAAATTAAGCAAGTGGGAAAAGAAGATATGATATTAGATATCGGACCTAAAACCATCGATTTAATTGAAAAACTTATTGATAATTCAAATACAATCTTATGGAATGGTCCGGCAGGCTATTTTGAAAATGATAACTTCTCTTCTGGAACTACATCAATAGCATTTAAAATTTCAAAAAATACGGTCTCTAAAAATTTATTATCTGTAATTGGTGGTGGAGATACCATTTCCGCAATTAATAAAACAAAAATGAAACTAACTTTTACACACTTATCAACAGCAGGGGGTGCCTTTTTAGAGTATCTTGAAGGAAAAGACTTGCCTGGAATAAGTGTTTTAAAATAAATATTATATTCATGAAAATCGAGGAAATAGCTAAATTAATGGTTTCGAAAGGTAAAGGTATTTTAGCCGCAGACGAAAGCACCGGCACAATGGAGAAAAGACTTAAAAGTGTAAATGTTGAGTCAACTGAGGAAAATCGAATTAATTTTAGAGAAACTTTATTTTCATCCGCCTCTATGAGAGAAAATATTAGTGGGGTGATTTTGTTTGATGAAACTATAAGACAAAAATCTAGTAAGGGGGTACCAATACCAGAACTTATTAAACAAAATGGTTCTATTCCAGGCATTAAAGTTGACAAAGGGGCAAAGAAATTAGCTGGTTCGCCAGAGGAAAAAATTACAGAAGGTTTAGATGGGCTTAGAGAAAGAATGAATGAATATTATAAGCTTGGAGCTAGATTTGCAAAATGGAGAGCTGTATATTCAATTAACTCAAAATTTCCAAGTTTACAATCTATTAAAGCAAACGCTCATGCACTTGCGAGGTATGCTGCAATAGTGCAAGAAGCAAATATGGTTCCAATAGTCGAACCAGAAGTTTTAATGGACGGTGATCATAATATAGATAAATGTTATGAGGTTACCAGCGCAGTTTTAGCAGAGTGCTATAGAGAGCTTGAAATAAATAAAATTAATTTAAAAGGTACAGTTTTGAAGCCGAATATGATTTTGCCAGGGGCGAATAGTAAAGAAAAAGCTTCTAGTGAGGAAATTGCGAAAAAAACTTTAGATTGTCTTAAAAAAAATATGCCTAAAGAGGTCCCAGGTGTTGCTTTTTTATCTGGAGGTCAAAGTGAAATAGAAGCTACAAAAAATCTAAATGAGATAAATAAAATTAATGATACATCTTTTAATTTTACATTTTCTTATGGAAGAGCGTTACAACAATCAGCGCTAAAAACTTGGGCAAAATCCAGGAAAGACACGATTAAAGTGCAAGAGATATTCAACCATAGAGCTAAAATGAATGGTCTTTCATCTAAAGCAGAATGGTCCCAAAATTTAGAAAAATAGATTAAAAAATTGAAAAAATTTATTTATTTAATTTCACCACCAAAGTTAAATGATATTTTTTTTGAAGAAATAGAAGAAATATTGTCCTCAAAGAAAATAAAATTTTTTCAATTGAGATTGAAAAATGCATCTACAAAGAAAATTATTTACTCTTTTAAAAAAATTAAACAAATCACAAATAAAAAAAAAGTCAAATTGATACTTAATGATGATATGAGATTAGCTGAATTTTTAAAAGCTGATGGTTGTCACCTTGGACAGAAAGATGGGTCAATTAAAATGGCAAGAAAAAAATTAAAAAGAAAATTGATTGGTGTGACTTGCCATAATTCAAGAAAATTGTGTATTTCTGCTGAGAGAGAGGGAGTAAATTACATAGCGTTGGGATCGTTTTTTAAATCAAAACTAAAGCCTAAAGCCATAAAAGCAAACATGAAAATTTTAAAATGGGCAAAAAAAAATATAAAGGTTCCTATTGTTGCTATAGGTGGAATTGACAATAGAAATTATAAAAAAATTATAAAAGCTGGTGCGAATTATATTGCATTATCGAGTTTTATTTGGAATAACCCCAACTTAAAACCACAAGATGCTATAAAAAAATTTTAAAATGAAAATTACAGCTAATGAAATAAAAGTAGGGATGATAATTGAACATAGAAATGATTATTGGAATGTTCTTAAAATTCAACATGTAAAACCTGGTAAAGGTGGCGCTTTTAATCAAGTAGAGTTAAAAAGTATTACGAAAGGAACAAAGCTTAATGAAAGGTTTAGATCAAGTGAAAATTTAGATAAAGCTGAACTAGATGAAAAGAAATTTAGTTTTTTATACGCGGATGATGATAATTGTCATTTTATGGATAATGATAATTTTGAACAAATTAATATTCCAAAATCGGTGATAGGTGAGAAAAATAAGTTATTGAAAGAGAATTTATTAGTTACCGTTATTTTCATGAATGAAAAACCTTTGAATATAGCGCTACCAAATAACATCGATTGTTTAGTAGAAACCACTGATGCAGTGGTTAAAGGTCAAACAGCCGCTTCTTCTTATAAGCCGGCAAAATTAGACAACGGTTTAAATATTATGGTTCCTCCTTTTATTGAGTCTGGAGATAAAATTATTTTGGATACAAGGACTTTAGAATATGTGAAAAAGGGTAATTAAAATGAGATTTAACTCTCCCACAATGAATATAATGCATAAAGCTTGTATGAAAGCATCAAGATCATTAATTAGAGATTTTGGTGAAATTGAAAAACTACAAGTGTCGTCTAAAGGTCCCGGAGATTTTGTTACCTCTGCGGATAAAAGAACAGAAAAAATTATAATTGAAGAACTTTTGAAAGCACACCCGGATTATGGAATATTGAGTGAAGAAATTGGAGTATTAAATAGCAAAAACAAAAATAAAAGATGGATAATTGATCCTATTGATGGAACAACAAATTTTTTAAATGCCATACCACATTTCGCCATTTCGATTGCTTATGAGGAAAATGGCGAAGTATTGAGTGGAATTATTTTCGATCCAATTAAAAATGAAATGTTTTTTGCAGAAAAAGGGAATGGTTCTTTTTTAAACAACTCAAGATTAAGAGTTTCAAATAAAAGAAAAATTAATGAGTCTTTATTAGTTACCGGGGGACCTAAATATACTAACAATAAAAAAGACAAAATATTTGAAGAATATATTCAAATTTCTAAAAAAGTTGAGGCCCCTATAAGAAAATTTGGAAGCGCAGCTTTAGATGTTGCAAATGTTGCTTGTGGACGATTTGATGGATACTGGCAAAGAGATTTAAGCTACTGGGATATTGCGGCTGGTATTGTTATATTAAAAGAAGCAGGTGGATTTATTGATGTTATTCAAAATGATGAAAAAAATTCCTTTAAATCGAATGTAATTGCTTCAAATTCCTTAATTCATAAAGAATTATCCAATCTTATAAAAAAAAATATTGAGTAAGATAACTTAATAATATAAAACACGTTTTATGAAAAAAAATATACACCCCAATTACCACAAGATAAAAGTCGTAATGACTGATGGCACTGAGTTTGAAACTATGTCGACTTGGGGAAAAGAAAATGATGTTCTGAAATTAGACATTGATCCAAAATCTCATTCTGCGTGGACGGGTGGTTCTCAGAAAATCTTAGATAAGGGTCGAGTAAGCAAATATAATAAAAAATTTAGCAACTTAAGGTCAAAAAAGTAATTCTATGACTGAAGCACCTTTCATGCCAAAAGCTACTGCGGTTTGGTTAGTAGAAAACACTACTTTAACTTTTAAACAAATAGCAAATTTTTGTAATCTTCATGAGCTTGAAATAAAAGGTATAGCTGATGGAGATGTGGCAAAAGGAATTAAAGCTTATAACCCAATTTTAGCAGGGCAACTCACAAGAGAAGAAATTGACACTTGCTCAAAAGATCCAAGTAAGAATTTAAAACTTAACAAAAAGAATGAGGATGTGAAGATAAATGAAAGAAAAAAACCAAAGTATACACCGCTATCAAAACGGCAAGATAGACCAGATGCTATTTTATGGCTTGTTAAAAATTTCTCAGAATTAAGTGATGGCCAAATTTCTAAGCTTGTTGGAAGTACAAAAGGAACTGTTTCTCTAATCAGAAAAAGAAGCTATTGGAATTTTTCAAATCTCAAGCCTAGAGATCCAGTTATTTTAGCATTATGTAGCCAAAATAATTTCGAAAAGGCTTTACAAAAAGCAAAAAGAAGAATTGAAAGAGAAAAAAAATTAAAAATTAAGGAAGAAAAGCTTTTAAAACAATCTGGACAATAACCGTCATTGGTGTTAATTAAATGCAAATTTAACAGGAGGATTTTATTAAAATAGAGGTTAAAGATAATAATGTTGAACAGGCACTTAGAGTTTTAAAAAGAAAGCTTCAAAGAGAAGGTTTCTTCAAAATTATGAAAATGAAAAGTAATTACGAAAAGCCTTCTGAAAGAAAAAAAAGACTAAAGACTGAAAATATTAAAAGAGTTAAAAAACTCCAAAAACTTAAAAACAGAATTTAGTAATATATATACCTCTGAAAGGAAAAAATGCCATCGGGTAAGGTAAAATGGTTTAATTCAAAAAAAGGCTATGGATTTATTACCGAAGATGATACAGAAAAAGATATCTTTCTTCACATATCAACTTTAGAAAAATCAAAGTTGAGGGTTTTAAAAGAAAATCAAAAACTTGAATTTGAAATCAAGAAAGATAAAAATAAGCTTCAAGCTATAAACCTAAAAAAGGTTTAATTGATCGCGGGGTGGAGCAGTCTGGTAGCTCGTCAGGCTCATAACCTGAAGGTCGAAGGTTCAAATCCTTCCCCCGCAACCAAAATTTACTTCAACAATACACTCCCTAAATAATTTAAATTTTTATCGACAACGATCATTTCTCCAGATGATACTCCTATGTCTAATATTGAAGAAATCACAACATAATGAGTAATGAAAATTAAATTTTTTCTGCTATTCCAATTTTGTATGTATTTTTTAAGTTCATTAATTTGTTTTTTTTCATTTATTGCAAATTTTTCATCGTAAAAAGAATTAAGAGCGCTCAGTGTCTCATATTTTTGAAAAGCATTTGCTGCTGTGTCTTTGCATCTGCACCACTCGCTCGATAAAACTTTGTGTATTTTTATATTATTCTTTTTAAAAAAAAGACCTATTCTTTTTGATTGATTTACCCCTTCCTTGCTCAAATTTCTCTGGGTTGAACAGTCATTTAAATTAAAATTTTCAGGGTCGCCTGTTCCCGGTGCCAATGCATGACGAATAAACACTATTTTTCCACCTTCATTTAATAGATCTTTTACTTCAGTAGGATATAAATTTTCAGGTAAAAAAAAAATAATGATTAAAAGAAACTTAATTATTTTAGTCATCAATCTTAAAAAATTAAATCTTAAATTTTGATTTTTTACTATCCTTCAAAAATCCTTTTACCGTATCTAAAGTTAAAGATTTGTCCTTTTTTCCAAAATTTTCAATTTTATCTATAATTTTAGGAGGCATTGTTATGATGTTACATTTTAACTTTTTAGCTTGTAAATAGTTGTAAGCTTCTCTAGTGCTCGCCCATAATATTTCAATTTTTTTATATTTTCTTGATACGGCCAAACTTTTTTTAAAAATTGGGATAGGATCCTTACCCTTATCTGCCATTCTTCCCGCAAAAATTGAGATTATACTCTTAGTGTTTTTGTTTAAACAATTTAAAATTTTATTTACTTGGGAGAAAGAGTAAACAGCAGTAATATTCAATTTAATTTGATTTGAACTTAATTCATTAATTACATCACCCAAAAAACTACCTTTAGTGTTTGTAACAGGGATTTTTACATAAACATTTTTTCCCCATTTATTTATTTCATATGCTTGATCTAAAATTTCTTTTTTTGTATCAGCAAATACTTCAAAAGATATTGGTTTAAATTTACAAACTTTTAAAATTTTTAACGAATAATTTTTATAATTTTTTGCTCCTGCAGCTCTCATTAAACTCGGGTTAGTTGTAAAACCATTAACTAACTTCTTATTACTATAATTTTTAATAGTTCTAAAATCCGCTGTATCGCAAAAAATTTTTGTTTTCATATTAATTTATGTTACTAAGATCTTTGTTGTTATTAAGTAATATTATTCCTACATTTTGTTGTAAAGATAATTCTTTAATTGCCTTTAGGCTTCCAACATGCCAAGTGTGCCATTTATATTCTAAAAATTGTGGATCATTTTTTATTGCAACATAACCATAATTATAGTCAAAAGATATTGAATTGATTTTAGTCTCATCAAGAAATTTTTTTGTAACCATTTTTAGTTTTTTACAAGAGTTGTTTTTTTTGTTGTCTTTTTTAATCGAAGATGTGCAATCTTTAAGTAATTTTGAGTTAAGATAATATGTGACCTCTACATTAGATATTTTGTTTAAATTTTCAATACAACTAAGCCAATCTTTGTCCTCTAGATTACTAAGGGACTTAGTTGGAATTTCAACAAGTAAGCTCTCAAAAAATGTATAATTTTTTTTTAGCCATTCATTAGCATAATTACAAGCTTTGGTATCATACAAATTTTTAGAGTCTAGCCAAACTATGCTTTTTTTATAATCTGAATTCAAAAAATTTGTAAACTCTAGATTGGTGTCATTTTCTAAATTGTGTGCTGAAATCACCCTGTCTTTTAAAAAATAAACATCGGTTTCAAAACAACCTATAGATAGAGCGGCTTTATATTGTAAAATAAAAGAGTTAGCTCTATGCTGACATACAATCTTTTGAATTGGATTCTTTTTAGAATAATCTTTTTTATTAAAATAATTATTTACTTGCCATAAATTAATACTTACATCCATTTTTTCAAATTCTTCTTCATTTAAATTATCTAAATCAGAATTTGAAGACCATAAAGTTTGAAGACGATTTAAATTGCCATCTAAATCTTTTCTCTCAAGAATATATTCTGAATTTAATGTTTTGAAATTATCAGACTTATGAATAAAATTATTATCTTTTGAAGATAAATTTATATCAAATAAATAAAATAAAATTTCTGGTAAAGTTCTTAGAGTAATATTATTTTTACTTATCTTATTGAGGTAATCAAATTTTCCTTTGAATTTATTATACGCTTGATCATTAAAGTAAATAAAAAAGGGGACATGTATCATTTCATAATTTAGTCTTGAAGAATCATGTCCTTTTGCTGAAGCAGGGGATTCTCCATGGTCAGAAAAATAAATAAAAATAAGTGGCTTATCTGTTTCATCTGTTCTTGCTAAACTGCAGCTAATAACCTCGTGAATTGTGTTGTCAATATACTTCATTGTTTTGTCGTATTCAGTTGTTAATTTAAAATTTGATAAATCTTTTCCTAAAAAATTTTTTTTATTAATATAACTTGGATAGCTAAATTTAATGTCATCTTCAATAAAGCCCGAGTAACCATCGTACATACCGTGGCCAGCATATGAATGTAAAAAAATTAAATTTGAGCCACTTTTATCAAATATATTTTTTTCACCACAATACTTATTTTTAAAAAAACTTTTATCTTTGATTTCCGGAACATATCGATTACCTAAAAAATTATCGATTTTTTTTTTAAAAGAAAATGTAGAATGATTAGTATTTAAAACAAGCTTAGTTGCGAAGTTATGCCCGCCTAGAGACCCCTGCGTACTGTACAGGTGACTCTCAATATCAGTTTGGTCTATAATATCTGTTACAGATAAAAAATTATCAATATTGTCTACCGCAGAACAATTTTCTCTAATATCTGTTGTACAAATAGATAAAGCATTTTGCAACGAAGGCGTTGTATGAGTATGATTTGCAAATGTTTTTTCAAACAAAATAAATTTTTTATCTTTCTCTTTTAGTGATTTAATTTTACTAGAAGTATCAAAAGGGTAACCATATAAAGATGAGTGAAGAGCTGAGGAACTTTCTCCAATGTAAACTACGACTTCCATTTTATTGCTTTCATCTCTGTCAACATTAAAATTATTGATATTATTTCTAAACTTGATTTCTAAATCTTTCAAATCTTGTCCAATATTATAGCTTTTAAAAGCAATACTTATAATCGTCGAAGCCATGAATATAATAGAAATTGCAAACGCATAATTAAAAAATTTATAAAAATTTGAAATTTGAAGTTTTTTCTTGTTGCAATAAATTATGAAAATAATAAATAGAAAAATAGCTAAAAATAAAGAGCTAACCAAAACAAGCCAAAATCTATTTCTCTTAAATATCTCTGGATCAAACATTAATTTAAAAAAATTCTTTAGAAAAAAAATTGCCTCTCCATAATCTGAGCGGACCTCAATAAGTGAGTCTTGTCCGATTGAAGAAAAATAATCAGGCAAATAAGAGTAAGAGTAAAAAATAAAAATTATAGGTAATAATAATATTAATGCTTTTGTAAAAAGGCTTAAATCCTTTTTATATTTTATGATTAAAAAACTGTAAAAAAACAAAATTATAAGAGGAAAAAAAATTGTTATTTCTTCGATTAGTAAAGTTTTAATTACTTTTAAAAAAAATTCTACAAAATCCATTTATTGCCTTCTTGATATAGTTTTTAATAAAAACTTATTAATATCCTTTTGTTTTTTTTTATCATTTTGTTCAAAAAATTCATTTTTTAAATTTTTTATCTTGTTTTTATAATTATAATTAAGAGCTTTAGTAACATATTTTTTTATTTTGGAATTATCAGAATTTATATTTAAATTAATCAGCTTTTTTCTGATTTTTATATCTAATGACTCATTTTGTATTAGTTCGGAAACATATTTTGATGATTTTTTCATATTTAAAAGAATTGTTGGTTTTTCTAAAAAAATAGCATTAAAAACCGATCCACCATAATCACAAAGAACAATATCTGATATTTTGATTATTTCTCCTAAATGTCTGTTAAAATTTTTGTCTACAAAAAAATGAGTTTTTTTTAAATTATGCAAAAGTTTATTATCATATGTAATAGATAATGGGTGAGGTCTAATAATTAAATTATATTTTTTTTTCAAAAATTTAAGATTGTTAATCCAATCATAGATGTTGGTATTGGCTTCTAATTTATCGTTTATATGGGTGGGCATCCATAAGATTGTCCTTTTTTTTTTAGATAGATTAAGTTCTTTTTTGATTTTTTTAAATATTTTTTTTTGTTGTCAAGATTATTAAATCTTGTATATCCCATGACTTTACAAGTTTTGTCTCTTTGTTTTTTTTTTATTAATTTTTTTTCATAATTGCTTATAGTTAAAAAAACATCAAAATTTTTTAATAAATCTGGATACGGGTAATTTTTAACTTTAAGATCCATACCATCAGAAAATTTAATAGTTAATTTTGCTAGTTTCTTTTCTGGATACCATACGGTTCCCAAACTTTTTCTGTGAAAACTTGCACTAAAAGGCCTGCCAAAAAAATATGAAAAAATTTTTGAAATATTAGTTATTTCTATTAATCTACCTATTAAATTCGAATAGATAAATTTCATAATAGATATATAAGTAATTTTCGTTGAAGATGCCTCTCCAGTACTTACAATTACAGAGTAATATTCTTTATTAAAAACTTCAGAAAAAAGTTTAAAATTTAATTTTTCTTTTCTTAAAAAATAAATTATTTGCTTGTTCAAATGTCCCCGCCCTATCTCGGATGACTTTATGTCATTGACAATTAATTGGATTTTTTTTTTAGAAATTCCGCTTAAAAAGTTTTTATACATATCGAGTTCGCGCGGCCAATTTATTAACACGGCAATTTTTCCATTAATAAATTTCATTAATTTATTGCTTCATAAATTTGATTTTTAATATAACTAGAAATTTTATTCGGGAAATAATCATAATAATTTCTAAATTTGAAATATTTTTTAAATCTTTGCCGTAAATA
>MDSZ01025666.1_pt1 | contig 33243 bp, 44 predicted proteins | sample 811201 | NCBI WGS metagenome assembly MDSZ01 (sample SAMN05326647, study PRJNA326480) | marine metagenome | isolation source: seawater | place: Indian Ocean: North | collected 2010 | reverse complement strand
TTGGTTACGCAGGATTTAAATCCTACCTTTTAGGTCAAGTATATAAATACACGTACCGAGTTAATTATAAATATGAGAAGCTTGATGGTTTAGAAAAGAGAGAGGGAATTAGAACTGACCTACAAAAAGCACAATGGTATTTATGTAGATACATTAAAATTATGGACTATGAAATTTCAGAGGTCAAAAGATTAGAAGCTAAGGAAGAAGAAGATGGGGACAAACCGAGTGATTGTGAGTAAACAAAGTGAAACCTATCGTCTTTTAGCGGCAGAAGCTACTGAACATTTCAATATGTGTATACAAAATGGTATGAGTTTAACTGAAATAAAAGCTTTGTACATTGATGACTATGGACATCATAGCTTGTCATATGGAAATGTATTAAATGCACTCATTCGTGAACATCTTGCATCATATAGACGCTTGGCGGAGAAAAAGACTTTACAAATGGAATATTAGTATGACAAATGTAACTATGGTTAAAGATTACGAAGATAAAAGAAAGAAGAAAATATTAGACAACGGAAAGAACAATGTCCAATCAGTATTCTCAACAGGACCATTTACTGTTTTGCCAAGACGAGCGTTTAATGATAAACGAATTGCACAATATCCTGTCACATTAATTATACTTGGAACACTTTGTACTTGTGCAAACAATTTCACAGGAGTTTGTTTTCCGACATATCAATACATTGTAAATGCAACAGGTAAAACACTACCAACAATTTCTATTGCCATAAATAGATTAATTGATTGGGGATACATAAAAAGACTACGTAAAGGTTCACCATTGTATAAGAATGTAAAGCATAAAAGTAGCATCTATAGAATATTATATGACCCTTCTGCAAGTGATGAGGAAGTAAGATCAAGAGCACTTTCCAACGATCCAGAACTGCAAATGCGGGAGGAAGCACAAACAATAGATAAACTTGAGGAAAACACAGAAAAAAGCCAAACATTTTCGTCTGACACTAAAAGAGATTTTAGTCTTACACTAAATAAAACTAGACTAATAGAACTAGACTCAGATAATATACTACTATATACAAATAAGAAAGAACAGAAGATGACAGAGATAGAAATGATGACAGAGTTTAAACAAATCCACAGAGAAGTATTCCAATCAGAATTTAGACCAGCAAGAAAAGATTGGGAACAAATAAAATTGTTATTAGAACTAGGAATACCAGACCACATTCTATTAGCTACGATAAAAAGAAATTTATACAGAGCAAAGAAGCCACCAACATATCCATTAGCTTGGATACTGCATATAATGAGTGAGAATCCAGACACACCACAATCAATAATCAAACATATTGCTAAACTATTGAAGAGGACGAAGAGGAACTATGATTAATTATACAAAACACAATCGTCCGTTTATGATTTGCAAACCACAGAACGACTATGATACCGCTAACCAAAAAAAAAGCACCCAATGTCAAAAGGCATACCATAGGGGGAGGGGGGTCGTGTACGTATATGGGGGTGTGACAAAAATATTTTTTAACTTTCAACAAGGAGTGATTTATGAGTAAAGAATATTTCAATGTCGTTTGTCCTAGAAATGGGAAAGATGGCAAGACAGAATGGCATAGGGTAGGTGTTGCTTTTAGAAATGACGCTAAACCAGATATACCATTTAATATAATACTTAGTAGTACGCCAATACCAGATATAAACGAAAAAGGTAAATTGGAATGTAGACTAATGATTATGAAACCAAAAGACTATCAAGGTAGTAATAATAACCAACAGGCATCTCCGCCACCACAAAATACTAATATGGGTGGTAATATGATAGATGACGATATTACATTCTAATGACTAAAAGAGTTCTTCCTAGATTAGATAACTTTGCATCTATGCGAGAAATTAAGCGTAAGATAAAAGGTAGTGATGTCATTTATAAAAACAGAGATGCACTTGCACAGGAACTTATTAACATAGGTACTGCAAACATAACTGATGTTGTAACTTGGGAAAACGACCAAGCAAAAGTTAAAGATGTGAAGGACATACCAGAACACACCTTGTCTGCTATAAAAAGGATCAGAATACTTAAAGATGGTACTCTGGACATTGAGATGGTGGACAAGGTTCGTGTTTTACAAATGTTAGCGAAATCTGCAGGATTACTTGATGGGGAACAAGATGCAGATAAACCGGCAGTTATTGATATAAAAATGGTCGGTCCAAGCAAGGAGGGTAAAGATGAATAATCCAGAACAAGATACATTGTTTGATATACCAACAGACATTGAACAACATTGGAAACAAATGCCAGAATATAATAACGAAGAGATAGAAGGTCCAGAGATAACGTGGAAATTTAAATTTAGAAACCAAGATGATTACGAAGACTTTAAAGCAAAAGTAAAAGATTATTTGTATAATGGTGAGAAATGTATTGACGGACAACAATCAGATAAAGAAAAACAATCGTGGTATCCGCTAATAGAAAAATCTTCTAACTATGCTTACTATGGTAATAAGCACCCAAGGTTTCCTGTTTACATTGTTAGTAAAGGTAGATTTACAAATAATCCTACATCTAGAACTTTAAATAAAATGAATGTTAATTATTATGTGATTGTTGAGAAAGATGAGTATGATGATTATAAAAAAATTATAGACGAAAAGAAACTACTCATTTTACCACAAAAATATAAAAAAAATTATGATATGTTTTGGAAAGATGATGACCCTAGAACAGGACCGGGACCGGCTCGTAATTTTGCTTGGGAACATTCTATAGAACAAGGATTTGATTACCATTGGGTACTTGACGATAATATTGAATCGTTTGAAAGATTTAACAACAATAAAAAAGTACAATGTCTTAGCGGGGATCCGTTTTACATTTTAGAAGATTTTGTTTTACGATATACCAATATTGTGATTAGTGGATTTGCTTATGCTAATTTTTTACATTGGCACGAATATAGACCACCAATAAAATTTAATACAAGAATATACAGTTGTTTACTTATACAAAATAAATTACCACTTAGATGGAGAGGTAGGTATAATGAAGATACTGATATTTGTATTAAAGCAATGAAGATGGGATTATGTACTGTGCAAACTAATATTTTTTTACAAGGCAAAATGTCTACACAAAAACTTGGCGGTGGTAACACTAAAGAATTTTATGACAATGAAGGCACAAAAAAGAAATCACAAATGCTTGAGGAGATGCACCCAGATGTTTGTAAAGTAACGTGGAAGTTTAATAGATGGCATCACCATTGTAACTATAAAATATTTGCAGACAATAAGCCTATTTTAAAATCTAAAATCTATGCAACAACTCCAGACAATATGGTGTTAAAAAAAATTAAATAATGGATATACCAGCTTTAAAACTAGATTTTTCTAAATCACCGACTATTTGGCAATTTTTAAATTCACAAAATTTTGTCCGCGGCATCATTGGTCCTGTTGGTTCTGGCAAATCATACTGTTGTGCCGCAGAAATTTTTAGACGAGCAGTTCAACAAAAGCCAAGTAAAAGAGATGGTATTAAGTATTCTCGGTTTGTTGTGGTAAGAAACAGTTACCCTATGTTAAAAACAACAACTTTAAAAACGTGGGTTGAGTTGTTTCCAGAACACATTTATGGGGCTATCAGGCATAGTCCACCAATAACACATCATATAAAACTGCCAAGTCGTGAAGGTGCCAGCGGTATAGATTGCGAGGTGATCTTCCTGGCTTTGGACCAGCCCAAAGACGTTAGAAAGCTTTTATCCCTTGAGGTCACAGGTGCTTGGATTAATGAAGCTAGAGAGTTGCCAAAGTCAATTCTTGATGGTTTGACCCATAGGGTGGGCAGGTATCCTGTTAAAGATGATGGTGGACCGGGACACAGATTTATTATTTTAGATAGCAACCCTTGTGATGATGATCATTGGTTATACAGAGTATCAGAGCAAAATCCTGTTAAAGGTAAATTTGCTTGGAAATTTTTTAAACAACCGCCCGGTGTATTTGAAGCTAAAGATGTACCAGAAAAAAATCCAGAAGCACAAGGTTACGTTTTTGCGGCTAACAAATGGTGGCAAACAAATCCCAAAGCAGAAAATTTAAATAATCTGCCGATTGGTTATTATGAGCAATTATTAGGATCAAAAAATTTAGATTGGATTAGATGCTATGCAGAAGGAAAATTTGTTTATGTAAAAGAAGGTAAAAGTGTTTGGGAAGAATATGATGACACCCTAATGGTTGATGATTTACAACCAGACCCAGACTTGCCATTAATAATAGGTGTTGACTTTGGTTTAACACCGGCAGCCGCCATAGCCCAAAGAACAAGAAAAGGACAATGGAATGTCATACACGAAATTGTTACAGAGGATATGGGTCTAGAAAGATTTTGTTTGTTATTAAAACAAGAATTGAATTTATTATTTCCAAATTATTCTTTGCAGATATATGGCGACCCGGCAGGTTTAAGCCGTGACCAAGTATATGAAACTACTGCATTTGACCATATGAAAACACACGGACTAATGGCAAAGCCTTGTGTATCTAATGAATGGAAAGTCAGACGAGAAGCTTTGGCAAGTCCAATGACCAGACTAGTAGATGGCAAACCAGCCTTTAGAGTGGATAGAAAATGTGTAAAGATTAGAAAATCATTAGCGGGCGGTTACCATTTTAAGAGAGTAGCAATCGGAGCAGGCCAAGAGCGTTTCCGTGACTCACCAAACAAGAACCAGCATTCGCACATAGGTGATGCAATGGCGTATTGTGTTTTAGGTGGAGGTGAACACAAACGTATGACTAAAAATAAAAATTATATAGGGCAACCTATAAAAGCAAAAATAGATTTTGATGTTTTCGGCTAACGAAATAAATAAGGCTATGAATATTGATGGCGTGTACTATAAAGTTGTACCATTTCACAATACACATCTAAAAGTAATGGATTTTAGAGAACACGATTTACAAATTATAAATAGCTTTGTTGATTACCACGAAATGACACAAAATTTAAATGGTAATGGATTATCGTTTACAGGTATAGCAAATGGTAAATTTGTTTGTTGTTTTGGATTAGTAAAAATATGGGACGGAGTTTATGAATGTTGGTTGTTACCTTCTAAAGAACAAGTTGTAAGACATAAATTTATATTTCATAAGTCAACTTTAAAATTTTTTAATTATGTTGCCAAACACTTAAACATACACAGATTACAGATGGTAGTTTTACAATCAAATATTTTAGCTTACAAATGGGCAAAAAGATGTTATTTTATTGAAGACGGATTATTAAAAAAGTATGGTCCAGATAAAAGTGACTATTTCTTAATGAGTCGTTTGTTTAACTTTAACCATAAGGAGTAAATATGGGTGGAATATTTAGTGCACCAAAAGCCCCCTCCCCACCACCAGGTCCAAGTCAAGCAGAACTTGATGCGGTGAAGAGAAGGGAACAAATGGCAGACGAACAGAAAGCCAGAGAGTCAAGAGAGATTTCTGCAAGAAAAAGAGCAAGAAAAACTAATACAGGTTTGATGACGGCTTTTATATCTAGAAATCCAGAGGACGATCAACAACAAGAAACGCTTGGTCCAAGCAGAAACCCAAGAGGTTAATGTGACTAAGAAATATATTAGAAATCCAAAAAAAAGGAATAAAGATAATGCCAGAAGTAAAATACAAAACTAAAGGCGGTATGAAAACTAAACATTTTTCGTACACTAAAAAAGGTATGAAAGATGCAAAAGAGTTTGCAAAGTTAAGTGGTGGCAATATGTCCTCTCGTCTTAATGATGTAAAAATGAAATACGCTAAGAAAAAATAATATGGGTTTACCAACTATACGAAAAGACCCAGAAAAACCAAAAAAGGTTGAGCCAAAAAAAGTAGAGCCTACGGCTACGGCTACATCTACAAAAAGACCTCAACCAAAGAAAAAGAAACATACTACTCGTATGTCTATTATGTCTGCTATTGGTGAACCTAGTATTACTGATGACAACCCTGTATATGGAAAAAAATAATGAGTCTTTACGAAAATATAAATAGAAGAAAACGATTAGGAATATCTCGTCCAAAATCAAAGACAACTATTAGTGATAAACAATATTCTTTGATGCGACAAGGTTTTCCTAAAAAGAAAAAGAAAAAAAAGTAATGGTACAAGAAACAAAAAAACCAGATACCAAACCAAAGAAAAAAGAGTTTGATGATGGAATGAAAAATACATTCCAATCTGACGAACCTTTAGGTTTGATGTCAAAAGAAACAAAGTCAGATAAAAAAGATTCAACTGCACCTAGAAGAAGATATAGAAAAGGGAATAGACCATTAATGAAAAAAAATAGAAAAAAAATGGCTTCCAATCCAACAACAACAAAGATAACATTAGAATCTTCTATTAATGCAACACCTTCAGAGGTCGGTTAATGAGAAAAGAACATAAAAATCCTAAAGGTGGTTTAACCGCAAAAGGTCGTGCCTATTTTAAAAAAAAAGAAGGTGCTAATCTAAAACCACCTGTTAAAAGTGGAGTAAATCCTAGACGAGTTAGTTTTGCCGCACGTTTTTCTGGAATGAAAGGACCTATGAAGAACCCAGATGGGACACCCACTAGAAAAGCACTAGCCCTAAGAAGTTGGGGTTTTAAAAATGAACAATCTGCACGTAACTTTGCTAATCAACATAAGAAATCATAATGACAAAATTTAAACCAGAAGAACTAAAAAAAAAATTTCAAGTAGCTACAAGTCATAAAGAACAATGGCGTTCTATATATGAAGATGCATTTAAATATTGCCTGCCACAAAGAAATCTTTACACAGGATATGGTGAATCTAACACACCCGGTCAAGATAAGATGTCTAGGGTATTTGATTCTACTGCTATAGATAGTACACAAAAATTTGCTAACAGATTACAAAGTGGGTTGTTTCCGCCACAAACTAAATGGTGTAGGTTAGTGCCGGGTACAGAAATTCCTCAAGAACAAAAAATTGATACACAAAAAGTTTTGGATAGCTATCAGACTAGAATGTTTGATGTAATGCGACAATCTAATTTTGACCAAGCTATTGGAGAATTTTTATTAGAGCTGGCTATTGGAACGGCAGTTCTTTTGGTGCAACCGGGTGATGATGTTACCCCTATAAGATATACCGCAGTACCAACATTTTTAGTGTGTTTTGAAGAAGGACCATTTGGTACAGTAGATAAAGTATATAGACAGATTAAAAAACCATATGCAGTTATTGAAAGAGAATTTCCAGATATAAAAATTCCAGAAGAAATAAAATCTAATTACAAAGAAAGAGAAGATGAACCAATAGAGTTGATTGAGGGTACATACTATGATAAAAAAACAGGGAACTACCACTATCAAATAATAGACGAGTCTGGTAAGCACGAGTTAGTATATCGTGAGATGACTTCTTTTCCTTGGGTTATTGCGAGGTATATGAAAGTATCAAACGAAAGATATGGCAGAGGACCTGTACTAACTGCCTTACCAGATATAAAAACTTTAAACAGAACAATAGAACTAACATTAAAAAATGCAAGTTTAACTATTGCAGGTGTATATACTGCGGTAGACTCTGGAGTTGTAAATCCCAATAGTATTAACTTAGTACCGGGCGCAATAATTCCTGTTAGTAGTAATGGAGGTCCAAGAGGTGCAGATTTACAACCGCTACCTAGAAGCGGGGATCCACAACTTTCACAAATAGTTGCTAACGATTTACGAATGAATATTAAGAAAATTTTACTTGATGAGTCGTTACCACCTTCTAATATGAGTGCCCGGACCGCCCTAGAAGTAGCAGAAAGAATGAAAGAATTGTCACAAAATCTTGGTGCAGCTTTTGGACGTTTGATTAATGAAACAATGTATCCTGTTGTTAGAAGAACATTAGAAGTTATGGACCAAAGAGGTATGATTAATCTACCACTAAAAGTAAATGGGTTGCAAGTTAAGATACAACCACTATCTCCCCTTGCTATGGCAACTAATATGGAAAAAGTAAACCAAGTGTTACAATATATGCAAATTGCACAATCTTTAGGACCTACAGGACAGATGACTATTAAGATGGAAAGTATTGCAGACTTCTGTGCAGATGCTATGGGAGTGCCTGCAGAACTTCGTACTACAATGGAAGAAAGAGCGGAGATGCAACAAATGATGGAACAACAAATGATGATGGCCGCTCAACAACAACAAGCACAACAACAAGCACAACAACCAACTCAACAAGAACAAGATGCAACGACCCCTAACTAAAAGACAGTTTGATATGATGCCATTAGAGATGCAAAAATATCATACTATGATTGACCCATTTTTAGCACAAAGACTTAAAAAAGGTGAACCATATAACTATAATAATTATAAAGGTATTCCGTGGATATACAGAGCCTTAGATAAAAAAACACCAACAACACAAGCTAAAGAAACTATAAAAACAGAATCTAATTTTTATAATGGTAAAGAAATATTATATCCAACAGTTCGTATGCAAAATGGTAAATTAAAAAAAATGAAATCTAAGGAAGCGTTTGAAGAAGCTATAAGACTTAAAGATTATATTGAGTTTAACAATGGTGCAGAAGCAAATGCTTTTGCTAAAGGTCTTAGTGATTACATAGGTAGAATGAGAAATGAAAAATTTTCTGCTACAAGTGATAAATACGATTATGGTACTGCAAAACAACTGAATTATAAAAAAGGCGAAGATGGTCATATGCCAACAAGAGATTATAAAACAGGTAAAATATTAAAAGGCACAAAACACAAAACTTTTTCAAAAGCAATAAACCAAGATTTTAAAATGGGCTATCAATTAATGAAATCTGGTAATAGGTATTATACAGAAAAAAATAGAAGACAATTAAGAAAAAATTTAAATAAAGCACAAAATGAATAGAGAAGATAGATTAAATTACGGAGGGTACGACCCATATATTTACACTCAAGCTAAAAAAGGTAGTTATGAAAACAAAAGAAAGCGAAATAAAAAACATAAATAGTCCTGGTTGGGAAGGCTTAGATGCCACACCTAATCCAGACATTATGATGCAACCAACAGAATTAGATAAATTGTATTTACAAGTTTTTTCTTCAATAGAGGGAAAAAAATTACTTGCTCATCTTAAAAAAACTTATTTGGACATTCCTACTTGGACACCGGGTTATGAAAGTTCATTTGGTTATTTTAGAGAAGGGCAATGTCATATAGTCCGTGAATGTTTAACAAGAATAAGGAGGGCACAAAATGGACGAGAATAACACAACACAAGAAACTAATCCAATAGAAAACCCAACTCAACAACCACAAGTTGACGAAGTTAAAGATCAAGGAATGCCTACAGGTATTACTGAAACTCTACCAGATACAGATGAGGAAAATGTTGAATTTGAAAAACCAGATAACTATCCAAGTAAATTTTGGGACGCTAATGAAGGACCAGATGTAGAAGGTTTAGCAAAAGCTTATACAGAGTTAGAGAAAAAATTTCATAATGGTGAATATAAAGCACCAGATGAATATAATACTGACTTTCTTACAGAAAAAGGTATTGAAGCAGATGACCCATTGTTAGGTAGTTATGTTGAATGGGCTAAAAATAATAATATACCACAATCGGCTTTTGAAAAACTTGCAAACCAATATGTTGAAATGGGTGAACTAGAAAATCAAAGCGAAGAAGATTTTATTAAAGATGAAAAACAAAAGCTTGGTAGTAATGCCGATTCAATTATTAATAACACAATACAATGGGGTAAGTCATTAGTTTCAAAAGGCGTACTTACTGATGATGATTATTCTGAATTAGAAAATTGGGGCGGTACTGCCGAAGGTATAAGATTGTTAGGTAAGTTTAGACAAATGATGGGTGAAAAAGAAATACCAACTACATCTGTTGTCGGACAACAATTAGACAAAGAAGAGTTACAATCTTTAGTTGCAGACCCACGTTATGGTAATGATATGAAATACACTAAAGATGTTGAAAGAAAATTTACAGAAGCATTCCCAGATTAAGGAGGTTATATGATAACTTATATAATTGTATCTAGTTTATTGTATGTACTTTTCTAATGAGAAGTTACAAAGAGATATATAAGAAGTACCATTCTTCGCCAAATAAGATTAAAGAGAGGTCTAATCGTAATAAGGCAAGAAGAGTGCTTATGAAAAAAGGTCTTATAAAAAAAGGTGATGGTAAAGAAGCAGACCATATTGATGGTAACCCAAAAAACAATAGCCCTAGTAATATAAGAGCAATATCTCGTTATAAAAACAGAGCCAAAAAATAATTGTCTTTTCATAAAAAATGCATTAATATGAATATGAATTCATAACCCTTTCTTGGGCGGATTTAGTTAAGCAATGGCTAGATCAAAAATCTAATAACCAAGGCGATAAAACATTTAATATTAATCTTTGTAAAGGAGATAAATTATGTCCACAGGACTATCAAATGCTTTCATTACCTTGTTTGAAGCAGAGGTTAAACAAGCTTATCAAGGGGAAGCAGTATTAAGGAACTCAGTTCGTATGAGAACAGGAGTGACAGGTAGTGTAGTCAAGTTTCCAAAAGTAGGAAAAGGCGTAGCACAACAAAGAACTCCACAGACGGATATTGTTCCACTTAACACGGATTTCTCGCAAGTCCAAACTACATTGCAGGATTGGATCGCTGCAGAATATAGTGATGTATTCAACCAGCCCAAGGTCAATTTTGACGAAAGACAAGAGCTGGCGCAAGTAGTGGGAAAAGCGATTTCCAGAAGAGAAGACCAACTTATTATAGATGTTATGGACGCGGCTACACCAGGTGGCACAGTTGCTAAAACTGTTGTTACTTCTGGTTCGGCTACTGCCAGCAACTTAAATGTTGGGAAAATTATAGAAGCGAAGAAGTTGCTTGACGCGGCTAACGTGCCGCCGACCGACAGACACGCGGCTATACACGCCAATAACTTGGCAGGTCTATTAGGTGATGAGAGGGCAGTATCTTCTGATTTTGCTTCTATCAAAGCTTTAGTAGGCGGTCAGATTAATCAGTTTATGGGATTTACGTTCCATATTCTTGGTGATAGGTCAGAAGGCGGGCTAACAGTTTCGTCTAATGACAGAAGTACATACTTTTACCATAAATCTGCTATTGGTTGTGGTGTAGGTATAGCACCTAAAGTTGAAATTAACTATGTGCCGGAAAAAACATCACACTTAATTAGTGCTATGTATTCTGCAAATGCCGTGGTTATTGATACTGAAGGTCTTATTAAAGTAACCTGTGACGAGTCGTAGGAGGTAAATTATGGCATTTTCACGAGATGGTTGGCAACCAATAGGCGGACAGAGTAAAAGAGGTAAAGCCCCAATGATGTGGTCTTACACTACTACTGACGCTCTTGCCACAGTAAATACCGCTAACTATTTTAATTCTGTAAATGCAGAAGTAAAAGTTGGCGATTTAATTTATGTTCACGATTCTAATACACCTACTGCTTCGTTAGTTGTTGTTTTAAGTAATGACGGAACGAACGTAGATGTTTCAGACGGAACTTCTCTATCTGTAGCAGATAGCGATTAATTTATAGGGGGCTAACGCCCCCTATACTAAAAGGATTTTTATGGCACAAGGGGACACACAAGTAAGCATTGTAAATCAGGCATTAATTTTATTAGGGGCAGATACAATATCAAGTTTTACAGATGGTTCTTCTGCAGGCAATTCCTGTAATATTATATATCCCAAGGTTAAAGTAACAACTCTAGGAATGTATCCTTGGAGTTTTTCTTTAAAAAAGAGTGAACTTTCTCGGTTATCTACTTCACCAACCGCACATTATTTATACCAATATTCCCTCCCCCCAGGTATGATTAATTCTGTGCCAAGGTCGGTTTATGCAAGTAGTGACCGAGGTTCACCAACTATTAGAGATTATGAAATACAAGGACAAACATTATTAACTAATCAAGAAAAAATTTTTGTTGACTTTCAACAAGACATTGTAGAAGCAAAGCTACCTGTTTATTTTGTACAACTCTTAGTATATATGTTAGCTTGGAATTTAGCAGAGCCAATTACAGACCAAACAGAAAAAGGTAATTATTATAAAACTATAGCACTAGGTTCTATTGCAGAAAATAACCGAGGTGGGTTTTTTAGAACAAGTATTAATTTAGATGGAGCAGGTGAATCTTCTCCTGTAATCGCACAATATTTATTAACAGAGGTTAGAGATTAATGTCTAGGATTATGCAGTATCAATCCTCTTTCACTATGGGAGAGTTTGATCCACTTATAAAAGGTAGGGTAGATATTGCACAATACACAAATGCATTAGACAAAGCTACAAACGTAATTTGTATTCCGCAAGGTGGTGTAGAAAGAAGACCGGGCTCACAATTTTTATTAGATGTTACAGATACTTTAGGTACAGGTATTGATGCACAAAATGGCATAAGACTAGTTCCTTTTGAATTTTCTACAAGTGAATCATTTATGTTGTGTTTTGTTAAAATTTCTACAGGTGCATCTAATAATGTTCGTATGTTTGTTTTTTATGAAGGTAACCAAATTCTTAATATAAATAGTGGACCAGATTATCTACCAATATCTTTAGGTAATATTGATTTAGATAGAATGACGTTTACACAAAGTGCAGACACATTGATATTAATACACCCAGACTTAGCACCGACTTCTGTGGTTCGTGGTGCAAACAATCAGAGTTGGACAGTTGTTCCTATAACATTAGTTTCACCTAAATACCCATTTACACCATCAACAACAGAACCTTCTGCTAACATTACACCAAGTTCTATTGATGGCACGGCAACAATTACCGCATCTTCTGGAATATGGACTACAGATATGGTTGACCAATATATACAAGTTAAGAATGGTTTTGGTAGGGCTAAAATTATTGAATATGAATCTGCAACAAAAGTAAAAACAAATGTTGAAGTACCTTTTTTTAATACTAGTGCAGTAAGTTCTGGAGATTGGGAATTAGAAGAAGGTTATGAAGATGTATGGTCGTCATCAAGAGGGTATCCTAGGTCTGGTACTTTTCACGAAGGTCGTTTGTATTTCGGTGGTTCTAAAAGTTTACCTTCTGCTTTGTTTGGTAGCAAGGTAGGAGATTTTTTTAATTTTAAAGAATCAGAAGGGCTGGACGATGATGCGGTGTTTAGTATCTTATCTAATGATGCGGTCAACGGCATAACCGGGCTACGTAGTGGGCGGGATCTTCAAATATTTACAACAGGTAATGAATTTTATGTTCAGCAGGCAGAAGGTGACCCAATCACACCTGGTAATCTCACAATCAAAGCCGCAACTAAATCTGGATCAAAAGAAGGTATTATGCCTGTAGCCGCAGAAGGTGGTACAATATTTTTACAGAGGGCTGGTAAAGCACTAAGAGAGTTTTTATTTAGTGATGTAGAATTGTCATACCAATCTAACAATATATCACTACTATCAAGTCATTTATTAAAGACTCCAAAAAAGATGTCATTTAGAAGAGCAACATCAACTGATGATGGTGACCTACTTTTAATTGTTAATGGTGATGATGGCACTATAGCGGCATACAGTATCCATAGAACACAAAAAGTGGTAGCACCTAGCGAACTAATAACAGATGGGACTTTTGAAGATTGTGGTGTTGACCAAAATGACATTTATGTAATCGTCAAAAGAACCATTAATAATAATACTAAATACTACGTGGAGTTACTAGATGATGATAGAACTACTGATTGCAGTTTGCAGTTATTTGATGGGAGTAATGACGGCAACAAACCTACCTCAACCACTATTACAGGTCTTAGCCACCTTGAAGGCAAAACTGTGGAAGTTGTACGAGATGATATATTCATTGGTGAAAAAACTGTTTCTAGCGGACAAATAACCATTGACCAAATACCAACAACATATGTAGAACTTGGATTACATTATGATGTTTTAATAAGAACATTACCACCAGAACCTAAATTACCTACAGGCACTATGGTGGGTAGATTAAAAAGAATTGTAGATTGTAGTCCTGTTTTACTACAAACACAAAACCTTGCTATTAATGGCAATGAAATAAATTTTAGAACTTTTCCAAATACATTAGATACAGGTGAAGCTTTATTTACAGGTCGTAAAAGAATAACACCTATATTAGGGTATAGTAAAGAAGTTCAACTAACTATTAATCAAACCAAGCCTTTATTTTTTACAATGTTAGCTTTGGAATATAGTGTGAGTGGTAGTCAATGAGTGCGGGTACAGTTTTTTCTGGTTTAAGTTTTTTACTTAGTGGTGTTCAATTTTTTCAAGCTAGAGCAAATGCTCGTCAAACAGAAAAATATTATGATGCTTTAGCCAGAGATAAAAGATTAGAAGGTAGAATAAAATCAGTAGAAGCAAAAGAAAAAGCAAATGAGGTTCTAAGAAGAACAAAAATAGCTTTAGCTAGTAATATTGCCGGTGGTTATGCTTCTGGTGTTATTCCGTATGTAGGTTCTGTAGATACAATTAATAAACAACAAATATTAAGACCAGCATCTATTGATTATGGAATACTTGGAATGGAAAGTGTTTTAGCAATAGAAAAAGCAAACAGAGAAGCTAGAAATTTAGAATATCAAGGTGACATAGCAAAACGTCAAGGATATGCACAAGCATTAGGTGGTTTAGCAATGGCGGGGATCCAATTTGGTATGAGTGGTGCACTTGATTTTGGTAGCGGATTTATAGGTGGTCAAAGTAATGTAGGTAACATATCTAATATTGGTGCTTCCTCACAAATAAATACTGCTGGCACAAGTGGTGTTATGAGTTCAGTTGCAAGACCGGGTCAAGCCGCATTTACTAAAAGTATAGCCGGTGGGGCAAATCCTATATCTGGTAATTATGGTTCATTTAATACTGCTGGAGGACCTTCCTTTATGGGGATATAAATTATGGCAGAACGAAGAACATATCAAAGACAATTACTAAGCCCTAACTACAATCCTATGACAGAAACAACAAGTATGTTGCAAAACCAAATACAACAGGGCAATCAAACTATAAATCAGATGATTAATCAGATGACAAAGTTTTTGAGTGATAAAGGAATGGAGTATATAGAAGAAGAAGCAACAGTTTATGGTGCAACTAACCCTGTTACAATGGAAGATTTAGAAAAAATAGAAAGAGGTGAAAATGTTTTAGGTAAATACGGATATGGAACGAGAGGTAAAATTGCACGAAGTGTTGCATTTAAAAGTCTAGCTTCTGAACTAGAAATGGCAGCAACAAAAGATATGAACAACTATATGCAAGAAGCTTTTACTCAGGGATATGATAATCAAACTGTTGCAGATGATTTAGATGCTATTGCACTAGGTTATACATCAAGATTAAAAGATATAGACCCAACAACCGCTTATAATGTTCGTACAAGATTGTCTGTTATTTCTTCTGGTTTGTATGGTGATTTTATTAAAGATGCTATAAAGGTACAACAAAAAGAACAACATCTATCGTTTTTAGAAAATAAAAATAATGAAATAGCAACATTACCACAGTTGATAAAAACAAGTATGAAGCAAGGGGGAAACCCAGCATTGTTAAAAACTTTTGTAGATGGCTTTAGAGAAAAATTAAAAGGAGAAATGTCTGCTACTAAAATGACAACAGACAAACAGTTTGCTTTGTTACAAGAACAAAATGATGCGATAGATACAGGTATTATAGGTCTTATTATAGAAGAAGCACAAGAGGAAAATATAAGTCTGACTTCACTTGCACAAGACGTACGAAATGGCAAACCAATTTCCGATCCAGAAATAGAAGGTTATGTTATGTCGTTGTCAGAACAAGCAAAAGCAGATATTAACAAAAGATTAATGGACGAAATAAATGTTCTTAATGAAATTGAAGCTATAACATCTTCACAAACAAAAGCTAATAAAGACCAATTAATTTTAGATGCTACACAAAACCTAGATAAGTTTATAGAACAAAATAGTACAAACGTGCAACCTATACAATTACCGCCAGATGTGGAACAAAACATAAATTTGTTAGATAAGCTTGGTGCTACTGAAAGTAAATTTTATAAAGATAGACTAAAAAATATGCAATTAGGACACAGTATTACAGATGACGAAATAAGAAAAGCAGAATTAAATAGAATGATTAAAGATGGTGTTATAGAGATAAGTGATGTAGTTGCAAGTAAAAATAAACTTACATACGACACATTTATTGATATTTTAGACAAAACAAAAAACACTCAATTAACTACTGATATGAAAAATTGGGAAATAATGGCAAAGAAAAACAAACCTATATTTATGAAACAATACGACCCACAACAATTTTTAGTCGGTAAACAAGCAAAAGAAAAAGAATTACAACGTATAATATTAGATAATATGAACGCCATAGCATTACAATCTAATATAAAAGGTCAAGACTTTGACCCAGAAAAAGCATACGAAATTGTAATTAAAGACCCTAGTATTAAGGTGTTAGTAGATGATATAGATAGAATGACAAAAAGCATAACTAACACTCTTAACCAAATTCATTTAGAAACATTAAAAGTTTATGGAATAAATAGTGTAGAGGACACAGTTGAAAGCTTAAAGATGGTTCAAGATGTTTGGCGACAAAATAAATCAAACATTATTGAGAAAAAAAGAGTTGCTGGCGGTAAAAATGGTTGGCAGACAATAGACAATGAAATATCATCACGTATATTATTTTTAGAAAACAGATGACAGATTATTTAGACATATTTTTAGAAGAACGAGAAATGAAACTAGGCAATGATAGATTAAAGCCTGTTAGAAGAGATGGTTTTCAAACTTTAGAAGTTGATAAGAAAGAGGATAATATTGATTATCTTATGCCATACTTACCAGCTTTACAAAAAATACACGAATTGAAAAATGCGGTTAGTGAAAAGTTAGGAAACATTCCTAAAGCAATAGAAAAAGGATTAATTAAAGGGGGTGCGACTAATCCTCTGCATTATATTTTTGGAGATAATAAATATATAGAAGCCTTAGATAAAATGACAGACCACGAAGCCCAAGGATTAGCAGAAACTTTTGCATTTGAAGGTTCTAAATTTTTTGGTTCATATTTAGGTATAGGTAAATTACTTAAAGTAGGTAAAGCAAAAAAAGTCTTAGAAAAAGCTGGTAAATATATGCCAGAAGCTTTACGAGTTACAGGCTCTACATTTTTAGGATACAAAGCAAAAGAAGAAAACCTTGCAGATGCCTATACACCTGTAGGTGAATTTTTAGCAGAATATTACCCGGCTCTTGAAGATATGGGTTTTGATCCAGAAGACGTACCACAATTTATAGAGGACTTACAAACAAACCCAAATGACTCAGAAACTTTAGGTAGATTAAAAAATGTTATAGCAGATGGACCATTGGAAGCTATTGGCGTTACACTTGGTTATGGTCTTGGTAAATTAGTAGGTAAAGTTAAGAATGATAAACAAAGAATGGATATTCTTAATGGTCTACAAAAAGATTCTAAAAAATTATTTGACCAACAAAATGTTGGTAGTTCTCTAAATCCAGACGGAGATGTTGCCAAAGATATAAAACATATTACAACACAAGATGCCGTTATAAATTATGTGCAATCTCCAAAACTATTTACAAGAGATGATTTAGTTAAAATATTAAAAGAAGATAAAATTGCTCAACATAAATCTATAGATGATTTACAAAATCAACCAAGATACAGTATAAGAAGAAATACTATAGAAGCTTTTAGAGTTGTTGAGTTAGATAAAAATGGTCAATACAGACCAGAATCAATAACTTCTTTGTCATTAAAACCAGAAGGTTTGTTACGTTCTATGCAAATGGGAGGACCACAAGCTTTACCAAGTGGTTCAAATTCTTTGTTAGTTTCTTATACTGTACCTGTAAAAGAAAAAAATATATTAGGTTATTTACCATCTATTGGAGAATACACACGAGGTACACAAGCTAGGTTACAAAGATACAATGCAGAAGCAATAGAAAGACTTAAAGCTAAATATGGCTCTGGTAGTGGACGACTAAAAAACACAAAAGCAATATCAGAAAAATTATTAAAAAGAGAAGCAGAATTAATTGCAGATGTTAGTGATTTAGAGCCAAAAATTGTTAAACCTTTTGGATTATCCGAGGTTCAAGATTTTCGTTTTTTAAATAAAAAAGAAGCATATGATTCGGCTATGGCCGCTAAAAGTGATGCTTTAATGATTAAAGAACGAAACAATAAAATTATGGAAGAATATAAAACATTGTATGCTAATAAACTTAGACCCAATGCTTTAGAAGGTTTTTATGTACAAGATATTATGGAGGGAAAAATAAAAAAAGTAGAAGATTTGCCAACGAATTTTACTGTTTCCTCTCGTAATGATGCTGGTATGATTTTAGATGAAAAAGGTAATCCTTTTCCTAGTGTAGAACAAGGAGAAAATTACGAAAGAGCAATGAAGCAAAAGTATATAGATTATTATTCAGATGTATTTAACAAAAAAAATTACAGAGATGTTGATGTGAATAATTTTTATTATAAGAGTGAAGAAATTATTAATAAATTAGATGTTAAAAATGCAAAAGGTGGGCATTATTATAATCAATTATTAAGACAAGGTGTTAATAAAGAAGAGTTATATTGGTTAGGTCTAGACAAATTAAAAGGAAGTGAAGCACGTATGTCTAAATCGGCTATAAGAAATATTATAAAAAATAATTTAGTAGATTTACGTTATGTACATTCTGTAGCATCTCAAGACGTACGTAATGAGTTGGCTGAACGAGGAACTGAATTTCTTGGAGTTGATTCGCAAATGTTTAGTAGAAACCCAGAAGAAGGACTTAGTGATGGACTCAAGGACCAACTTAGAATGGAAAGTGCAGACGAAGACGCTATTAAGACAGTTGTAAACGCTTTTATAAATAAAGTAAGACCACAATTATTCCGAAATGCTCTACGAGAAGTAGACAATAATGTAGATGCCAATTACAATTTTACTCGCACATTTAACGAAGAGTTTGAAGAATTTTTACAAAAAGAATTTACTTACCAAGGTGATTTGACAATGACACCAGAACAAGCTGCCAAGTTTACAAGTAATGCTCGTGAAACTTTTATAAAAAGTCTAAATATAAAAGATAATTTCCCAGATCGTATTATACCAGGTTATAACTCTGAGGATCGCATTTTTTATGAAAATGGTACATATAAGATTGTAAGAGCAGGTAAAACAGAAACAGAATACATACCAGAATATGAACTGCACGAAGCTATGGCAAATGAGTATCTTGATATTATTAGAAGTAAAGCAATAGATGGTAACGAGATAACTTTAATGCTAAAACAATTACCTAAAACTTTTCAATTTTTAGCAGATTATAAAGATTACAGTACAATAAATATTAGAGAAATTGGTTTTGATGAAAGGTTTGAGAAGTTAGGTTATGTTATAAATGTTGAAGATGGTACAGGGGCTAATTTGGACACAGATATGTCAAGCGTTGTAATATATAGTGTAGAGTCCGCAGATTACCATTTTGTAGAAAATCCTAATCCTAGCGGAATTATAAATGAAGAACATATTTTTAGCAGATTGGACGAAGCAAATATGCAACTTGACCAAGAAATTAGAGAGGGAATAAATGATAATGTTGATTTTATTACTGTACGAGAAAGTAGCGGTCCAATGCCAGAAAATGCAGGATTCCAAAGAGAAAAACGTGATTCTGATGAGGAAGCTCTAAAAAGACCAGAATTTGAATTAAATTACCAAGAACACTTACTTAATGCAGAACAGTTTAGGGGTGACAATGCATTTACGACCTTGTTTCCAGAACACCCTGTTTTTAGAAGTACACATTTTAGTCAACAGTTTGATTCAGACGATAATCTTGTGCATATAAGAACTGAAGATAGGTTTGATTTAACAGACACAAATAATCCAAAAAAATATTTATATGCATTTGAAATACAAAGTGATTGGGGACAAATGCCTGGTAGGGTACAAAGAAGAAAAGAGCGACATTTTATGGAAAGAAATCCAGATGCTACACAGGAAGAAATTGCAGAATTTAAAGAAAAAAACAAAAAACCGCCATTTGAAACATTAGAAGATATTAATTCATTTCAAAAAGATTTAGTTACCGCACGTAAACAATTAAACCTTATGCAAAGAGATGCAGAGTTTATACATTCCGCAATAAAAAATAAAAGAGTGTTTGGTCATAAACCAGAACAAATGGCAGAATTTGATGAACCTACTCGTGAAATAGTTAATTTTGTTCAAGGCACAAGAGATTTTACAGAAGAATTGATGAGAAAAAGTGGACAATTAGCAATACGTTTAAATGATCTAAAGCGACCAGAAACATCTCGCATTGCACAAGAAATTGATGACAGTTTAAAAACCTATCCTAAAACTAGATTGGTTGCACAATCAGATAGAATTACAAATGCATTGTATGAAGAAATGACAAATGCACATATTAAATTACAACAATTACTAGCAAAAAATTTAATAAACCCAACTGTAGCAATGCCAAATTATAGTTCGGCAACAAAATTAAAAGATATAGGAATTTATAAAGCTATAAATGATGTTGAACTAGATAAAGACGTGATAAAAAGATTGGCACAAATGCGATTAAGATATTCACAAAATCCTAATGGATTATTTCACGGACCATTTATTAGTGACACAAATAAGTGGACAAGATTGGCAATGAAAAAATTATTAACTATAGCACATAAAGGTGATTATGATGGAATCGTATTCAGACCAGGCTTTGTAGCAAAAATGGAAGCAAGTGCATCTTATGATTATTACAATAAAGTTATACCAGATGTTGCACAAGCAATTCTTAAAGAATTAGGTGAATCTGAAAATTGGAATAAAGCAGTTGATCTTGATACTGAGTTTAGACAATCTGATATAGGTTATGTACAAGATATATATATGCAAGGTAGAGATGGAAATCACGCGGGTCGTATGGACGAATTTATGAAAATCGCAAGTAGCGAATATGTTGACCAAGAAAATTTAGGATTTAGAAAAGGTATTATGATGACACCAAGTCTTAAAGCTAAAATACAAAAAGGTTTGTCTATGTTTAGTGTTGGAGGATTGGCTGTAACTTCTGCGGAGAGTGATAATGAATCTAAGTAAACTGCTCGGACAATTTTTAAGTGCACAAACAGAAAAAGTAATTAAACCTGGTATGAAAGTTGAGGGCAGAAACTATGATGATATGGCGAATACTTTAGATGTTTTTGGCGATACTATTACAATAAGAGGTGACTCAGACCTACCAGAAAATATAAATGAACTTTTACAAGACCCAATGCGAATTGTTATGGACGATTCAAAAAGGTCTAATATTTCTGCATTTCTAGGTCGTTTAAATGACGAAGTAACCGCAGACCCAGAAAAAGCACAAGCATTTTTTAAAAACATTAATGAGATGGGTGGTGGTGGTTCTGGTTATGGTAAAGTATTTAAAAAATTAAATGTAGAAGACGTTGTTCGTAAAGCAACCCCACAAGATTTAGAAGATTCATTAATGGCTGCTTTTCGTTATAGAGAAACAGGAAAAATTGATAACAAGCATTTAATATTAAATATGGCTAATGCCGTAAATTTATTTGATGACTTTAATCATATGTTACAACAACAAGTCAAAGCTACTGACCCAACAATAAAAGCAAACCTAACTAAAAATATGGTCGCTAGATTTATGATGCTTAGAGAAATAGGTGCAATGGTAAATCACAAAGCAAGTGAAGCAGGTCAAACTTTAGCAACAATGCGACATACAAAAAAAGTTTTTGAATTAGATTACGATACAACTTTAAGAAATATGATGGATTTAGAATTAAACATTAGTAATTTAGACCAAGTTCAAATGAATACACTAAGTCGTATGTTTATGAATTTCAAAGCATCAGAAATGGTAAGAGTAATAGAAGATATGGACACAAATTGGTGGCAAAATCTTGCAAAGAATACAGGTAAAGGAATTAAATTTACATATGATGCAGTTATGGAATTGTACTATAACGCTTTACTTAGCGGTGGACCAACACATCTTGTTAACACTATTGGCGTAGGTTTGCATATGCTTAAAGACCAAGTGGACAGTTATGTAGCGGCTGGAGTTGGTGCAGTAAGACATAAAACAATGAGTGCATTTGGAAAAGATGTATCTAAGTATGACCGCTATACTTTTGATATGGCAAATGGTAGGGCTTTCGCACAAATCAATTCTACTAAAGATGCATTAAAACTTTTTTTTAAGATGATGGCTACAGGAGAAGGACCAGATTCAGTAACTAAATTTGATTTTAAAAGAAAGCCTGTTATTACGGCACCCGGATCTGAAGGTTCTGACAATATGTTAGATGTCTTTGATCAATTAGCACAAGGTAAACACGTTTCCGCAGGTCTAAATTTATTAGGTATATCTGCTAGAATTTCATCAAGGTTTATGAACTCAGAAGATGCTTTTTTTAAACTTATAGCTAAGAGGGGTTACTTATACGAAGAAGCCTATAAACAACAAGGACAAGTTTTTCGTCATAATTTACAAAAAGGAATGAACCCTCAAGAAGCTCAAGCTTTAATGAACGCTAAAATAAAAAGAATGATGAAAAATCCCACAGTTAATTTTTCAAAAGATGTTTTGGCTAGAGCAGATGAGCATTCAAGAAAAATGACATTCCAACAAGAATTAGGACCATTTGAAAGAAGTTTAGCTACAGTTTTTAAAATACCCGGTTTAAATTTATTAGCCCCTTTTGTAAAAACTCCAATCAATGTTGGTAAAACTACATTAGATAATTCATTTAATATATTTCCTGTTGTTGATGCATTGTCACGAGGACAAGGAAAAGAGTTTGACAAAGCCGTTGCTAAAATGATTACAGGTCAAACTATTGTTTGGGGTACAGTAATGTTAGCTAGTGGTATGCTTGGTGATGGTATTAAAGTAGTTGGTGGTCCACACCCAGATAGAAAAGTCCGAAGCTTTTTACGTGAACAAGGAATACAAAATTATTCAATAGGTTTTAAACAAGAAGATGGTTCATATAGATATGTTCCATTTACAAGGCTTGACCCTATATCTGGTCTACTAGCAATGGCTACTGATTATGTACAAATGTCTGAATATATGGAAGCAGAAGAATTAGATAAACTTGCACAGATTATGACGTTAAGTGTTGCTAGTTATGTTGGAGAGCAACCATTTATGCAAGGTATAGCAGATTTTAATAATATTGTTTTAAGTGGACAAAATTCAGATGGTTGGGCTAAGTTTTTTGGACAAAAAGCAGCACAAGTTAAGGGAACAACAGAATCAATTTTAAACCCATTTGGAATACCATTAGGTAATTATATTGCTAAGTATGGACGAGATAGTCAGTTACCACAACCACTTGGAGGGTATCTAAGAAATATGTCACCTTCGTCTGCTTGGGAAAGAAGAATTGCAATACTTGATGATCCAACAATAAAAGACACCACATATGATTATAGCGTTATAGCTAGACAAGATATGCACCCTTTTTTCCAACATTATTATGATGAAATAAATAGAATAAGAGCAAACAACTCACAATTAAATGATAGTTTTGAAATGCAAAAAGGTATGTTCTATAAAGACAGAGGTTCAAAAGAACATATATTTGGTGGGTATGAACACTTATTAAGTCCGTGGAATATTACGACATCTAAAAGAGATGATGTAGAAGAAGAGTTGTATCAGTTAGCAATGAGGTCAGATGGTTACAATAAAGATTTAGCCCCTCGTTGGAATGTAAAAGAAATAGATGGTATACCTTTAAACAGAACACAAAAAGATAGATTTAATTATTATTGGACGACTATGGACGATAAAGGTTTTGTAGAAGGTGAGTCTGGTTATAGAGAAGAATATAATCTAAAAAATACATTAAGAAGTGCTATAAATTCTTCAGAATACAAAGTACAAGATGATTCAGGGAAGTCATTAATGCTTAATACAATATTTAATGAAAGAAGAAGAATGGCAAAAAGTAAAATGGTGGGTAGCCCTGTTGAGTTTCCAGAATTGTATGAACTACATCAAATTATTGCAAAAGAAAAAGAATCAAAAATTATGTTACAAAAATTAAAAGATAAGTATTTATTACAAGGTGACTAATTTATGGAAATGGTGTATAAATAGATATGGCTAGTTTTGATATTAATGCAGTAAATCGTAGGGTGCAGTTCACAACGAACGGAAGTCAAACTGATTTTGCTTTTTCATTTCAGATTAATACTGCATCAGATTTAAAGGTTATATTAGGAACTACAACACAAACATTAAGTTCTGATTATTCTGTAACAGTTGCTTCAGATGGCACAGGCACAGTTTCTTTTAGTAGTGCACCCACAACAGGACAAAAACTAACAATCTTAGCTAACAAAAATTTATCACGTACAAGTGTTTACTCAACAGGGGCTAGTTTTTCTGCACAAAGTTTGGAAACAGATTTTGATGACCAGATGATGTTCTTACAACAACTTAATGAAAAAATAGACCGGGCTCCCAAATTAGCAGAGTCTGTTATCGGAACAACATCTCCTAGCTTAACCATTCCTTATAACGATACCGCAAGTAATAACGCTAATAAAGTTATAGCTTTTGATAGTACAGGTACACAACTACAATTATCTGATTCTGGTATATCATCTGTTACTGTTAATGTAACTACACTTACTGCCGGATCTTCTGGTTCTGGTACAGGGTCAGTATCTGGTGATGCACTAACATTAAATTTATCTTTGCCACAAGGGGCAGATGGTACAAGTGGTAGTGATGGTGCAGATGGTAATGATGGAATTTTTAATGCTATAGCTTCACAATCAGAAGCAGAAGCGGGCACAAACAATGATAAAGGTATGACACCGCTTAGAGTAAAACAAGCAGTTGATTCGCAAGTTGGTTCAATATCGGCTATTGCTTCTAAATTTTTTGGCTTGAAAAAAACAACAGATTCTACAGGTAGAAAGATTGCAACACAAGAACACACTTTAGTGGGTGGTAGTGAAGCACTTGTACTTGCAGATTATGATACATACTTTTTTGCTACAGGAAGTATATTTATGAGTATTAACAGTAGTGGACATTTAATAATAAATATGCCATAAATAAAGGGCGTATATTTAAAAAAGGAAAAATATGGCAACAGTTGATTTAGGAAAAATTAAATTTACTTGGAGAGGTGCATTCTCTACTTCTAACACTTACGAAGCAGATGATGTAGTTTCTTATAATGGTTCATCTTGGGTTTACGTAAACTCTACCGCAAAAACAGGAACAAGTGCAGGTGCACCTTCGTCAACCAATACAACACATTGGGACGTAATGGCAGAGGGTACAGGTACTCTAACAACCGCTGGTGATTTACTAACACACAACGGATCAAACAATGAAAGACTAGCACTTGGCACAACAGGTCAAGTTTTAAAGGCTTCATCTAATTCTGTTAATTGGTCAAACTCAAATGAATTTTTCCAGATAGATATTTTAGGAAGTAATGTTCCATTGTATGCAAACACTTTTCAAGCCGGTGCTACTGATACAGGAACTGCTGGTAAACGACCTTGGTTAGCAGAATATAATGGTAAGTCTGGTGCAACCGCAGATTGGATTCCTTATGATGGTATGCCAAATCCTGCTTGTGGACCTGTAAAAAGGGACAGAGATGATATGCATAATAACTATGCTACCCTATGTTATCTAAATGGTAATTACGAACCTGTTATGAGGGGATACAATTACCTAAGTGCGGCACCTATAGGTAATGCACAAGTAGATAATGTGGTTTACAAATCAAAAATAAGTATGGAATTTGGTGGTTTAAAAGATGGTGAATATTTTGTTCGTATGTGGGGTAAAGGCGGAACATCTTGGGCGTTGACAAATAAAGGTAATGTTTTCGTTACAGGAGAAAATTCTCAAGGCGAACTTGGGCTGGGTGATACAACTGACAGATACCAATGGGTTAAGAATCCATACCTTGGTCCAGATGCAACAAACAATAGTATTACTTGTGAGGTTTCGTGTTTAGCACCAAGTATATATGGTGGTTACCAATGGCATACTGCTACTAAAATTTTTGCTATCCTGCACGATGGACGAGTAATGGCGTGGGGTGATAATGCACAAGGGCAGCTTGGGATTGGGTCAACAACTGACCAAACTAAACCTGTCATTGTAAGTTCTTTAACAAACATAAAACAAATATCTGGTGGTGTGTACGATACGTGGGCATTAGATAATAGTGGTAACGTATTTCATACAGGTAACAACAACACAGGTGTAGGTCTTGGGACATCAAGACAAGCATTCACACAACTTACAGGAGTATCTAATGTAGAACAAATTTGTTTACACGCTTCTGGTCGTTACAATAGTGCTATCCAATCTGTAGGGTGGGCTTTACAAAGTAATGGCGACCTCTATGGAGTTGGCTATAATGGGAACGGAAATCTAGGAGATGGGACAAATGCCGATAAAAGTGCTTTTACCCAAATCGGAGGTTCAGAAAATTTTAGTGCGGTTCAAGTTTCTGGAAATGGTGCAACGTCTTCTTCTGTTTTATGGTTGGGTCAAGGAACAAGTACAGATACATTTAATGATGGACCGGGCGATATGTACCAACTTACTATTGCATCAACTACAGGTAATGCTTTTAGAATTGTAGGCTATAACAATGAAGGTCAAAATTTACAAGGGAACACTACTGCGACTACAGGTGTTAATATTCCATCAACAAATTCATTTGATACGTATCAACATCAAACAGTTACTGCTAGTGCAGATGGAAGTTTGACACTTCAAGATATAACTTTTCCTTCAACTACAATGAAAGCGGTGTTTCCACAAAGATCAAGTGGGTACAATAAACCGGGTTGGTATGGATTGGATATGCAAGGTCGTTTATGGGTATGGGGTCACCTTACAACTGCTCACCCTCATCAAGCTACTACAAGTGCTACAAGTTATTATAAAGCCTTTATGTATCCTTCTCCGTGGGCACATACAAAATCATCTGGTAAGGGTTGGATAGGAAATACATCAGTAGAAATTGAGGACCTTATATCTATAGGGTATTATTATGGTGGTTATTATGGACACTACATACGTGCTTCAGATGGAAGTGTATGGGGTTATGGTAACAATTATTATTATAATATGGGATCAACTGTAAACACAACCTATTATGGGTGGAATAGACTTAGACCATAGGAGATATTATGAAACTATATGAAACAACATTAGAAATGATAAAAATTAAACACCCAAGTGGTTTGAATAAAACTGAAGATTGGACAGAAGACCAAACTGATAATGCTTGGCACAGAAAACAAATTTGGTGGTATGGTGAGATTGGTGAGAAAACATATGTTTCTATGTCTGATGGTTACCTAAAAGATTACAATGCAGAAAATGATGATGCTTTTACAAAGTCGGATTCCAAAGGAGTAACTTCAGTTAAATCTAATGTTCATATTAATTTAGATGATGATCAAGTAAAATATTTTTTGGACGTTTCGTAATGCAGATTACACACAACATAGTTAAAGCAAATTCTTTTTTTGTAAAGATTCCAAGTCAAACACGTAGAGTGTGGGACATTTCTGAGAATCGTTGGGGATACAGAAAAGGGTAAGATGTTGTGGTTACAAAGACAGATAAAAATGAAATGCGAATATCCCAACACGAAGCTATCTGTTCAGAGCGATATAGAAATATTGACGAGAATATAAACGACCTCAAATCTCGTATCCGTAGATTAGAAACCATTATGATGATAAATACTGTGGCAATAGTTTGTGCTCTTGTATCTGTATTTTTCTCTGGGGGATAAATGTTATTAGACCCACTTACGTGTTTTGCAGCAATCAAATCTGGTATAAGTTTGGTTGAACGAGGGATCAAGGCCGGTAAAGATTTATCTGATTTAGCAGGACCTATAATGAAATGGGCTAGTAACGAAGCACATCTTGAAACCCACGCCGCAAGAAAAGGTAACACAGGAGTTCTTGGTAAACTTACAGGTATAGAACAAGATGCTATAGCCGCTTTTCTTCGTAAACAAGAATTAAATAAAATGCGAGATCAACTCAGGGAAATTTTTGTTTTGTATGTTGACAATGGGCTGGCGCAATGGGAGATGCTACAAAAAGAAATTGCACATCAGAGAGCATTGCAAAAACAAAGAATTAAAGAAGCGGAAGATAGAAAGCGTAGATTTAAAAATAGATTAATTATACTTACTGCGGTAGGTGTAGCCGTGGCGGTTTTATTATTTGAAATACAATGGTTGATGAACAAATTATGAATGGGTTTTATACATTTACTGTTGAGATTGAAAAGTCAAAAACAAAGAAACAACCGCCAACAGTATGCATAAAATTTTTTGGGTGTAATGATATGAAAGAAGCAGAGAAATTAGCAACACATTTAAATATAATGTTAAACACAGATACTTGGGAGATAGATGAGGGTGATGTCAATATTCATTAAGGAGATAATATGCTACAAGTATTAGTAGGACCTGTCACTAAGTTACTTGGCAAGTTCATAGAAGACAAAGACCAACGTAACAAGCTGGCTCACGAAATAAGCACAATGGCAGATAAGCATATGCACGAGATTGCTAAAAGCCAATTAGAAATTAACAAAGCAGAAGCATCATCACGACATTGGTGGGTTGCTGGTTGGCGACCCGCGTGTGGGTGGATTTGTACTTTGGCAATGGGATACCATTTTATAATCCAACCATTCCTAATATTTTTTTTAGCGTTGTTCGGACTAACTATGGATATTCCCACTTTTGATATGGATACACTTATGACAGTTCTTCTTGGTATGCTGGGATTGGGCGGCTTGAGGTCATTTGAAAAGCATAAGAAACTAACTAAATAGGAGTATAATTATGGATACGTTTGCAGAAAGAATAGCACACACACTTAAAGAAGATGAGGGAAGTGTTACAAATACGAGTGATAAACACATACCTTATAGATGTTCTGAGAACAAATTAACTTTAGGTTATGGACGATTAGTTGACCCAGATGTTGCCGGATCTGGAATTACTGAAGACGAAGCTATGTATTTATTAACCAACGACATAACTAATACGACTAATGAACTAGCTAAAAATTTTAAATGGTGGTGGGATATGCCACAAGACGTACAAGAGGGTATGATATATATGTGTTTTCAATTAGGCTTACCTTCTTTTATGAAGTTTAAAAATATGTTAAAGCATTTGGAGGAGGAAAATTTTTATCAAGCTGCCGAAGAATGTCTTGACAGTAAGTGGGCTAGACAAACACCAAACAGAGCAAAGAGGGTAGCTAATTTATTTAAGTTAGTGTGAGTGAATTAGTTACAGGACGAATTGGAGAACTAATTGTAGCGTTACGATTAGAAGAGATAGGAGTTCGTACAAGTATGTGCCCTGTTGGGGCGTTTGATATTATTGCTAGTTACAATGGAAAAATTTATAGGATACAAGTTAAAGCTAGGACGAAGCCAGACCCAAGCAGACCTACACACTATATGTGGGCTACCGCTAAAGGTGGAAAGAAATCTCCCCTTGATACATCTGATTGTGATATTGTCGCTTTAGTTAGCGTCCCCCACGAAAATGTTTTTTTTATGCCTGTTGTCAAAACAATGAACGTAACAAAAAGATTAAGAGTAAATTTATTTGAGGATAAAGGTATAGCCCCTGCAACTTGGACAAGGGCTATAATAGATTTAGAGAATTTCGTAAACTCTTGATTTACCTTTTATTCGTCTAATTGATTTTTGCTTTTCAAGTTTAGTTAAATAATATTGTACTGTTGTAAGCGGTATAAAAAGTTCATCTGATATTTCTCTTTGACTAGGAAAGTAACCATTTATTTTATGATATTCCTGTAACATCTCGTAAACTTCGTCTGCTTTTGTACCTTCGTAGATTTTTTTATTTGTTTTCACTTGACACCTCTTCTTTCGCCTTATCCGACATCTCTAAGTGCTTTTCTACATCTGATGATGTACGAGTCGTCTTAACACCTATTTGCTTATTGTCGCCCTTCTCTGGTCCTTGTTTTTTGTCAGAAGTAACATCTTCTGCTTCTTCTTCACACATAAATGCACCCAATCCACAAATTGACAAAGTTACTCGTCTTTTTGCTTTTGTTTCTGCTTTTAACATTGCATTACCAAGTTGTTCACCGCCAAAGTTACCTACATTAGCAAACCCTGTTGCCATATCTTCACGTCCATTTTTATCAAATGCTTTTACCTGTACAAAATAAACTCCTTTATAATCCCAAGTCTTTACAATTTGAACGCTCACACCATATAGTTTACGAAGTTGATCCGTACACCCTTTAGTGGCATACAACTGTAGCTTTCCATTTAGCGGTATATATTCAAAAGGTTTTGTGAATGGATTTATTTTAAGTGAGTGACATAGTTCCATTTGATAATCGTATCTTTGTCTTTCATTTAACTTTGACAAATCACCATTCATTACCACGTTTGCAATTTTATCTTCTAACATATTATATCTCCTTTATTGTTAGTTTTTCATATGAGGTTGAGGGCTTTGCCGGAACAACTTGTTCTGGCGTAGCTTGACGAGTAACAATATCAAGAGCGAGATTATATCCCCCCAAAGAAATGTATGGTTGCTTTTCTGTTTTTAGAACAGACACAATTTCTTCCTTAATTTGTTTCTCTTTTGTTGACCACTTATCTATCTCAGACTTAGCTTCTTTATGTCGTGAGATTAATATAGCTATACTGTTAGCTAAATTGTGATTATTGTAATCAACAAATTCTTTTGTAGATTTTACTTCTGGATAAGCAATGTCGTTATCTACTTTGTTCCAAAAATTATCGTATGACTCTATCAAGCCATCAATTATATTTTGGTTTCGTGCATAGTAATGTAAATTAAAATGTTGTTTCTTGTTAAGTATTCCAATGAAACCCCAATTCAAATCCGCACAATACATCTGACCTTGTATTTGTAAAACATTATCTATACTTGGCACAAGTGCATCACTAGAAGTTTTAAGTTCAAGTGCACCTTTACCAGATAACGTATGTTCTTCACCTGTGTGTGGACAAATATACGGAAGCTTTCCGTTTGTAATCTCCAGAATAGCGTCAAGAGATGCAACCATTCTATGATCTTTTTTTCGGTATCCCATTGTTGGAACTCGTACTTCACAAGACATATTTTGGTTGTACTCATAACAAAGATCGTCAAGCTTGTCACACGCCCACTCTCTTAGTAAAGGTTCAAGTCTTTGACCACGTTCTGCGGCGTGTTTGAAACGAGTGTTATCCATACCTTTTATAGTACCATCTTCGTTCCATTCCACTTTGTTATCCAACTCTGGATATTTTTCTGGACTTCTAATCTTTACAAATAACTTTCTTAGAAATTCAACAGACATTCCAAAGCCATCTACACCTTGTCGTATACAACTAGCTTTTGACATTCCCGCTTCGTATCCGTCACGAGAAAATTTATTAGTTAAATCATCTTTATTGCGGGACATAAGGCACTTCCATTATAGGGTTCATATGCACATTGTAACAGACTTCATCTAGGGCACAACCTACAAGCAAAAAGCCGTAAGCAAACACCATAATGATTGCTATTAAAATGAGGTTAGGTACAAGTTCTAAATACTCTAGCACTTGCAATTTTAGTTTTTGTATATTTATTTTCATACACTTCCTTGGTTAAGGTTAAGTCTGTTTATCACGTTCCTAACGCTAGATGCATACCACTTACCACCTCTTGGGGTTTCAATATGTCTATCGTTAAGGTATTGTGCCATTTGTTGTAACGACTTACAATGAGTATAAGCATCACTAACAAGCAGACGTATGGTATTAGCAAATCTCGTAGCTTCAAGCTTAACCGCTTGACCCGCCATTCTGTTTGCCTTTTCTGATGGACCTTGCACACCCAATCTAGTTAGTTTTCTGCCATCTTTAGAAACGAAGTATCCCTTCTCTTCTATGTCACGCTTATAACCTTCTAGAGTATTGCGAGTTCTCTCAGAAATTCTTTGTCTTTCCCAATCAGAAAACATTGCCTTCATAGACAATCTTTGTCTGTCATTGGAAATGTGTGGATCATTGCACACAATCAGATTAATATTATATTTTGTTAAAACCTCGTCAAAAAATCTCAAGGTCTGCCACATTCTACGACATAATCTTTCTAGGTCTGCCATAATAAGTGTACCATTATTCTCTTTACACCATTCAATAGCGGACATAAGTTCTGGTCTTTTGTAAGGGTCTGTTGCACCAGACATAGGTTTTTCTTTGAAGATTTTTAGATTATATTTACTACCTTCAAGATACTTGTAGCATTCAGAAGTCTGTCTATAATCTCTTTGCTTTACATCAGAGAACCTAACATACATAGCCACATTACCATAATTTTTAATCATCTAACTCTCCATAGTTATTATATTCTCTTTCAAGATAATATTTTCTTATATATTCTAAATCTGTTAAAGGTTCTTTTTTATACCGAACAATTATTCCTAACACGTATTGACAGTATAATTCTTTAAGAAGTGCCCTATTTACATAACCTTTTGGTATTTTATCTTTGGGCACTTTTATTTTGTTATATTCTTCCAATGACACAACTTTTAATTTTTGCTTGGCTTTTCCATCATACCAAGGAACGATTTTTTTAGATTTATTCATTTTACTCTCCATACTCTCATTTCGTCTTCTGAGTGATTTGGTTTTTGTTGTTGATGGTAGCGTCTTATAGAAATTTTTAAGTTTCTTATTTTTGATGCTACATATAAACTCGCTCTGTTACGAGGTGTATCTTCCATTACAAAACTATCACCTATTTCCATATCACTTAGAAAATCATATTTACACTCTCTTCGTACAGGGTATGGAATGTTTTTTTCAATTTTTATTTGCATAATGTATTCCCAAAAAAGAAGGGGGCACGTAGCCCCCTAATATTATAGTATTGGTTTGTTAATATTTAAGTGGTCATCTATAGATGTCATATTTAGATTGTTGTAATCTTTTATATCCATATCTAACCAAGCAACTGAGTTTTCACTAGTTGCAACTTGTGTTCTGATTT